>ERZ773054.607-NODE-607-length-26076-cov-4.187349_pt1 | contig 26076 bp, 26 predicted proteins | sample MGYA00580630_ERZ773054 | MGnify/ENA primary metagenome ERZ773054 (study PRJEB29015, sample SAMEA2737994) | human oral metagenome | biome: human oral; feature: human-associated habitat; material: dental | place: China | collected 2115 ... | reverse complement strand
AACAAGTTGCACGCTACGAGGAAGGACTCCATACGCATAGCGTATGGTTTTTATAACCAGACTTTGGCGTTTAAAATTCACAATCCTGTTGTGTTTTACAGCGAGAAAAAAGCCACTTCAAACCATCTAATAAAGCCGGCATGACACTGGTCATATGGGTTTCTTCAGGATAAATTTTACTCACAACCGCTAGCTTATCATTAGGCAGCCCATTCAGTTTTTCTGCTACATTTTTGACTTGCGTCACCATGGCGCGCTGATCTAACTGCTTTTGTCGTTGGGGATCTTGTTTCATATAGGGCGCCAATTTTTGTTCATATTCCCCAACGGTAAAACGCACGCCAATTTTTTCTTTAATTTTTTGTAGGTGTTCGGGAAATGCAGGTAAATCTTGCAAAATCCGTTGCTGATTCCACCAGATTGAAGGGCTGGCGATAAGATAGTTGCGGAATCCATTCGGGTGATTAAACAAACTATATAAACTAAATAGACCACCATAAGAATGCCCGAAAATGTTTTGTTGAGCCATATTAATTGAAAAACGGCGATGCAAATCCGGCGCGAGTTCTTCCTGAATAAAGCGATAAAAATTTTCCGCACCACCAAATTTTTTATTGGTTTTATCGCCTGTATCATCGTAACTTTCTGACGGCGGCGTATAATCTTGTGCGCGTTCTGCCGGATTAAGAAGTTGAGTATTCGGGTAGCCGATGCCGGCGATTAAAAATGGTACGGCATTGGTTTCTTGTGAGCGCGCCATCATGTTTTGCGCCATGCTGGCAGCCGCGGGGAAAAGGGCATCGCCATCCAACACGTAGAGAACGGAATAGCCGATATGCTTTACTTCTCCAACAGGCATCACCTGAATGCGATAATCTTTTTTCGTAAATTGGCTGTGAAGCACATATTCTTGTGCATTAGGGAGAATTGCCGGTTTTAAATTGCCCATTGAAGTCGCTTGATGCCCCTCGGCAAGATTAAAGAATACGCCACAAGAAAGTGCCAATAATAACAGTTTCATACATGTTCCTATGTGAGTTTTTGCGCTAGCGTAGCAAAGTGCGGTCAGTTTTTCTAATGTTTTTATCAGATAAAATACCCGAAAAAATGACCGCACTTGATGACTAATCAGATCAGTATAAATTGCTATAAAATTTTTTAAAATTATGGTCTAATAGCGCGTAATTTTTTGTTAATCAAGAGAAAAAGGTTAAATATGAGCTGGATTGATAGAATTTTTAGTAAAAATACCTCGTCTTCTTCCCGCAAAGCCAATGTGCCTGAAGGCGTGTGGACAAAATGTACCTCATGCGAACAGGTGCTATATCGTGAAGAATTAAAACGTCATTTGGAAGTTTGCCCAAAATGCGGACACCATATGCGTATTGATGCGCGCGAGCGTTTATTGGGCTTATTGGATCAAGACAGCGTACAAGAATTAGCGGCAGAGTTAGAACCGAAAGATATCTTGAAATTCAAAGACTTGAAGAAATATAAAGATCGTATTACCGCCGCTCAGAAAGATACCGGCGAAAAAGATGCCTTAATTGCATTTTACGGAACGTTATACAATATGCCGATCGTGGCGGCTGCCTCTAACTTTAGCTTTATGGGCGGTTCCATGGGATCTGTGGTGGGCGCGAAATTTGTCAAAGCCGCAGAAAAAGCCATGGAAGAAAATTGCCCGTTTGTCTGTTTCTCTGCCAGTGGTGGTGCACGTATGCAAGAAGCCTTGTTCTCCCTCATGCAAATGGCAAAAACCAGCGCCGTGTTGGCTAAAATGCGTGAAAAAGGCGTACCATTCATTTCCGTATTAACGGATCCAACCTTAGGTGGCGTGTCTGCAAGTTTCGCGATGTTGGGCGATATCAACATTGCTGAACCAAAAGCCTTAATTGGTTTTGCCGGTCCACGCGTTATTGAACAAACCGTGCGTGAAAAATTGCCGGAAGGTTTCCAACGCAGTGAATTTTTATTGGAAAAAGGCGCAATCGACATGATCGTAAAACGTGCTGATATGCGCAATACCTTAGCAAGTTTGGTCAGCAAACTGATGAATAAACCATCTCCTTTTGTGGAAAGCGAATTAATCACAGAAGAATAAATATGAACACGATTTTAAAAGCCACTTCGCCACTCGACGAGTGGCTTTCTTATTTGGAAAACAGCCATTTTAAAGCGATTGATTTAGGGCTGGAACGCATCAAATCTGTTGCACAGGAATTGGATTTGCTCACGCCGGCACCTTTCGTGATTACCGTAGGTGGTACAAATGGCAAAGGTACCACTTGCCGTTTGTTAGAAACCATTTTATTGAATGCGGGCTATCGTGTCGGCGTGTATTCTTCACCGCATTTGTTACGTTATAACGAACGTGTTCGCATTCAGAATCAAGAGTTGGATGATGCACAGCACACGGCGTCTTTTGCGTATATTGAGCAAAACAAAACGCAATCATTAACATATTTTGAATTCAGCACGCTGTCTGCGTTACATTTGTTTAAACAGGCAAAATTGGATGTAGTGATTTTAGAAGTGGGGGTGGTCGCTTGGATGCCACGAATATCGTGGACAATGACATGGCGGTGATTACCAGCATTGATATTGATCACACGGATTTCCTCGGTTCTACGCGCGAGGAAATCGGTTTTGAAAAAGCGGGAATTTTCCGTGCTAATAAACCGGCGATTATTGGCGAACCCAATATTCCGCAAACCATGTTGATGCATGCCGAAATATTAGGTAGCCAATTATTTTGTCGTCACCTTGATTGGAATTTTTGCCAGCAGGAACAAAGTTGGACATGGCAAACCACGCGTGAAGATGAAAAAGTGCGGTGGAATTTGCTCGCGGATTTACCGCTTTGCCACATTCCGTTAGCCAATGCGGCAACTGCGCTTGCGGCAGTACAAAAATTGCCGTTTGAGATTTCTCTTGAAACCGTGAAAAAATCCTTGCTTGAGGTGGAACTCACCGGGCGTTTTCAAACCATGAAGCCGGAAAGCTTAACGCATTTGGCGAAAATGGTTGAGCGTGAAGTGGAAGCCCTACCGCGTATGATTGTTGATGTGGGGCACAATCCGCACGCAGCACGTTATTTAGCAGAAAAACTGACCGCACTTAAAGCCCAATCACAAGGAAAACTGATCGCGGTTTGTGGGATTTTAAAAGATAAAGATGCGGCTGGTGTATTGACACCGTTACTTCCGCTGGTTGACGAATGGCGTTGTGTCACATTAGGCGGTTATCGCGGTCAACAGGGTAAAGATTTGTTTGTGACGTTGCAACAGATTGCAACTCAACAGCATTTGAATGCACAAGGTAGCTATGCCGATTCCGTCGCAGAAGGTGTGAAAAGTGCGGTGGAAATGGCCAATGAAAATGATACCGTGCTGGTGTTTGGATCTTTTCATACCGTGGGTGAGTTTTTGACATTCAGTCAGCCATCAAGGTCGATATAAACAAAAATAGCACTGAGAAGCATATCAGTGCTATTTTTTTGCGTTTGTTTGATAGTGTTTTTATTTGACTTCTTTAAAGGCAATCATGCCTTGTTCACTGAAATCAGCTTGATCATCATCGTCAAATGTCATCGGGGTGATCTTTTCTTCATCAAATGCCGTGTCCCCTTCGATGCCATCAAATAACTGCCCCTGTTTTATCCCTTTAAAATCAAAGCATTTCGGATCGCATAAATGAGAAAGGGTAATGTTTTGCATGGCGCTAAACATGGTTTCTAAACGGCCCGGATATTGGCGATCCCAAGTGTTCAACATGTCTTTCACCACTTGGCGTTGTAAATTCGGTTGTGAACCGCACAGGTTGCACGGAATGATTGGGAATTGTTTCGCAACGGCGTATTTCTCAATGTCTTTTTCTTTACAATAGGCAAGCGGACGAATCACAATGTGCTTGCCATCATCAGAAATCAATTTAGGTGGCATGGATTTTAATTTTCCGCCGTAGAACATATTCAGAAATAGCGTTGCCAACATATCATCACGATGATGCCCTAATGCGATTTTGGTGGCACCAAGTTCGGTCGCCGTGCGGTATAAAATCCCACGACGTAAACGCGAGCAAAGCGAGCAAGTGGTTTTTCCTTCCGGGATTTTCTCTTTCACAATACCATACGTGTTTTCTTCTACAATTTTGTAATCCACACCGATTTTTTGTAAATATGTCGGCAGAACGTGTTCCGGAAAGCCCGGTTGTTTTTGGTCTAAATTCACCGCCACGATCTCGAAATTGACCGGCGCATTTTGTTGTAGGTTGAGCAAAATATCTAATAAGGTATAGCTGTCTTTCCCACCGGAAAGGCATACCATCACTTTGTCGCCTTCTTCAATCATATTGAAATCGGCAATGGCATTGCCCACATTGAGGCGCAGGCGTTTTTGTAATTTATTGAAATTGTAATTTTGTTTTTTTTCGATTGAGTTTGCTGTATTCATTGTGTTTATTCGGTTATTTGGAAAGCGGCTCATTATATACGAAGCCTTAAGGTTTGTATAAATGAATTAAAACGATCTTAAAACACACCGCACTTGGTGTGAGAAATTAAGAAAACGACCGGTCTTGGGGCAGAATATGCTATGATTCCCCTCAATTTTATTAATGAAACTGAAATAGGACTGAACAAATGAAACTTGATCCTGATATGGCCATTGACATGGCTTACGATATTTTCCTTGAAATGGCACCGGAGAATCTTTCACCGGCCGATATTCTGTTGTTTAACCTTCAATTTGAAGAGCGAGGCGCGGTTGAATTTGTTGAAACGGCGGAGAATTGGGAAGAGGAAATCGGGGTTTTAATTGATCCTGAGGCTTATGCGGAAGTGTGGATTGGGTTGGTAAATGAGCAAGATGTGATGGATGACGTTTTTGCAAAATTTCTTATTTCTCATGAAGAAAAGGATCGTCAATATCATATTATCTGGAAAGAATAATGGAAAAAAACACCGCACTTTTAGGTTTAAGAAAGGAAAGAATGCGTAAAAGTGCGGTTAAAAATGAGATAGAATCACTGAGTTAGATTTTGGTGACATCGAATTTGGCTAGGTCAATGGTATCTTCCGTGCCATAGAATTTCGCTAGGGCTTGACGAAGTGTTTCGGCGCGTTTCGGCAAGCCTGCTGAGGCATAATGTTGCACTTGTCGATAAACGGCGAGTTTAAACGGTTGGGTGTCGCCGGGCTGACCATTGAGATTATCCGAGCTTGCAAAATAACGAAAATTTGCCGCGGTAGCAAGGATCCATTCTAAGGCTTGTGGTTTGACTTCAACCTGTTCAAATAAGCGTTGCTGTTCTTCCGTTCTGCCATCCGGTTCGTACCAATAACCAAAATCCTCTAATTTGCGACGTTCTTTTCCGGCGACTAACCAATGAGCAATTTCATGTAGCCCGCTGCTATAAAAACCACGAGCAAAATAGATGGCATTATACGGGCAAGTGTCATTTGCCGGCACATATAAGGGTTCATCGCCACCTTTAACCAATTTCGTGTTGTATTCTTGTTCAAAACATTGATTAAAAATCGCGATTAAATCGTTAATGTCATGTTCCATGCCTGTCTCTCAAAAGCTTTACGAGATTTTTTTTACTGATTTGCGAATAACCAGTTCCGGGTGGATTTCGAGTGTTTCCCGCTGTTCGGATTTATGGTTAATGCGCTCAAATAACAAATTGACTGCCTGCACCCCCAAACGGGATTTGGATTGGTGGATGGTCGTCAGCGGTGGCGAATAGAAACGGGAGGCGTGAATATTGTCATAGCCAATGATCGAAATATCATCAGGCACGCGCAAGCCTTTTTCGCCAATGGCGGAAATTGCACCTAATGCCATGACGTCATTGCAACAAAATACGGCCGTTGGCAAGGTGTCTTGCCGTAAAATTTTGTTCATGCATTCATAGCCGTCTTCCGGTTCAAAAAAACCTTCCATCACCCAATTGGGGTTGATGGTTAATCCGGCCTCTTGCATGGCGTGCACAAAGCCTTCGTAACGGGTTTTTGCTGTGGTTTTGGAGAGTTCACCGGCAATAATCCCAATGTGTTTATGACCATTTTCAATAAGATGTTGAGTGGCTAAATAACCGCCATTAAAACTGTTGTCTTGAATGATATCTGTATCAACATTCGGGCCCCAATCCATGACAACCATTGGAATGGTTTCAAAGTTAGTTAATATATTCAAGGAATCCGGCAAATACTCCGAACACATCACTAAAATGCCATCCACTCGTTTTTGAGCAAGCATATCCAAATGATTGCGGATTTTTTCTGCGTTATTTTGCGTGTTGCACAGAAAGAGCGAATACCCTTGGCGGTAGCAATGTTCTTCTACGGCGTGAATAATTTCCGCAAAATAAGGCGCTTCGCTGGTGGTCACGATCATCCCGATGGATTTTGTGGTATTCACTTTTAAGCTACGCGCGACCGCACTTGGGGAATACTTGAGATCTTGAATTGCTTGTAGCACTAATTTTTCGGTTTCTTCCGCCACGAAACGGGTTTTGTTAATCACGTGCGAAACGGTGGTGGTGGAAACGCCGGCCATTTTGGCGACATCTTTGATCGTTGCCATAATTTGCTCCGTAAAAAAAATTTGAGCTATTATAAAGAGGGAAGAGGGATTGGTTAAGGGTGGAAAGGCAAAATTTTGTACTTTGTCACACTTTTTCAGATTAGGCTGGCGTTTTGCGTAAATTTTTTGTTAAAATGTGGCAAGTTTCATACTAGATCAATGATTAACGAGGTTAAAAATGGGTACTTTTGGTTATGCCATGATGATGGTTGTGTTGTCTTTAAGTGTTGTTGTGATTTTGGCCACATCAATTTTTTAGACAGAAAATCACGAAAAATAAACCGCACTTTAAGAGGGATTCAGCGGATTTCATCTTAAAGTGCGGTTTGTTTTTTATGTATTTAAGGCGTCGCCAGCCAATCCGTCGCGAATTTTCTTTTCAAAAAATGCGTAGTCCACCAAAAACGCATCATGCCCGTAATCGGAGGCGAATTCATGATACGTCAAGCGCACCCCACTTTGTTCTAATAATTGCTTGCTTTTACGCAATTCCGGCAGTTTAAAAAGTTGATCGTTTTCTACCGCGACGAGGGTATAAGCGGCTTTGATGCGAGAAAGTGCCGTGTTCAAATCGGCATACCCGATGCTGGGATCGTATAAATCTAACGCGCGCAATAAATGCAAATAGCTATTAGCGTCGAATCGGGCAAGAAATTTCTGCCCTTGATAACTTAAATAGGATTCCACTTGGAAATAATCGCCCTGTAAATTCCCCTCCGCTTTGGTGGCGCGCCCAAAGGCTTTATTTAGTTGTATGTCGGTGCGATAAGTGAGCATACCCAGCATACGCGCAATGGAGAGCCCTTTCTCCGGTTTTTCGCCATCGTAATAATCGCCATTGTTGAAATGCGGATCGTTAATGACAGCTTGTCGCATGACATGATTAAATCCAATAGCTTCTGCGCTAAAAGAAAGGGAAGAGCAAAGATTGACCACATTAGAGACAAAATCCGGGTAATCAATCGCCCATTGAGTGGCTTGCATACCGCCGAAAGAGCCACCAATAATGGCGTGTAAATGTGGGATTTCGAGGGTATCCAGTAAGGCTTTTTGCACTTTGATTAAATCTTGCACCATCACAGAAGGAAATTGACTGCCATAAGGACGGTTGGTTTTCGGATTAAGTGAAGCCGGGCCGGTAGTGCCTTTACAGCCGCCGAGAACATTCGAACAAATAAAGAAATAACGGGAGATGTCTAATGCCAAACCATCGCCCATAAAATTTTGCCACCAGCCTTCTTGATGTTGCTCTTTCGCAAAATAGGGTTCGGCATCACCAGTTAATGCATGACAAATCAATACCGCATTGCTTTTCTTCGCATTGAGCTCACCATAGGTTTGGTAGGCGACATCAATATGATCGAGTTGGCCACCTAAAAGGAGATCTAAGGGTTGCTGGGTAAAAAGCGTTGTTGTTTTAATTGTCATTGCCGGCATTTGGGTTATCAAGAATAGGCGCATAAACTACCGCTTGCCTTAGCGCTTGTCAAGGAAATTTAGCCATCTAAACATCTAGAAGTTTTGAAGTCTGTAGAAACAAAGATTACGCTTGAATTTCCGTGTTGTTTTGATTATTTTGTTAATAATCATTTTTATCTGAATCACATCAATGAAATTGGCTTTAAAAGAAACGTTACAAAACCTGTTTGACAGATTGCACATTAAGCGAATCGTGCGCTATTTGAGTGGATTTGTGGCGTTTTCTGTTTTTTTATTGATTATCGTAGATGCCATGATTGGTTATTATGTTCGGGAGAACATTTATTACGATATTGCCAAAATCCCAAATCGCCCTTACGGCTTAGTGCTTGGCACATCAAAATACTTTGCCAATAACGCATTGAATCTGTTTTATCATAATCGCTTGTTGGCGGCGCAACGTCTATTTGAAGCGAGAAAAGTGGATTATTTATTGTTAAGCGGAGACAATCGCACGCGTCAATACAATGAGCCACGAACGATGCTTAAAGATCTGAAAAGAATGGGCGTGCCGCCGGAATTTATTTATTTAGATTTCGCCGGATTTCGTACATTGGATTCGGTGGTTCGCGCCGATCAAGTCTTTCAGGCACATTCTTTTACTATCATTTCGCAGAAGTTCCATTGTGAGCGTGCCTTGTTTATTGCGAAATTCCACAAGATCGACGCCATTTGTTTTGTCGCCGATTATCCGCAAGTGTCTTCTTGGGTGAGAATCAGAGAGTTTTTTGCACGCCTACAGGCGGTTTGGGATATTCTCATTGAAAAAGAACCGCACTTTTTGGGAGAACCGGAACCGCTTCCCCCACCACTTAGCATTCCTAGTATCAACAGTGATACTTAACGATTTTCCGCATTAAAGGCGTTGTGTTCACCGTGTTTTTATGTTTTTTCGAGAGAGCATTCAACGCAAGATTTAACAACGATCGCGATATTTTGTCATAATCTTGCACACTGCAAATCACGGCATTTTCCAATAATTCCAACATTTCAAAATGCCCAAAGGTTGCAATCATGAGTTGAGGTGGAATATGACCTTGTCGCTGTAATAATACCAATAACACACCTTCTAACAGCGTAAAAGAGGTAGTAAAAATCGAGGTTGGTAATTCATTTTGATCTAACCAACGAGAAAATGCGGTGGCCGCATGGTTTTTATGGAAGTTATCCGTGTACAAATAGGTTGTGTTAATGTTTTTCCCGTCTAACGCCTGACGAAAACCTTTTTCGCGGGCTTGGCTGATGGGCAATTCAGGTAATGCGCCAAAAAATAGAATGCGTTGTTGTTTGGCTTGCTTGAATAGCTCATGGCTTAACCGATAGGCATCGCCTTCATCGTCCGTTAAAAGATTCACGACATTGGGAGATAGAATTTGGCGATCAAAACCGATTACCGGAATGTTGGTGTGCTGGTAAAAATCTGTGTTGTAAGGCAATGCGGAAGAGACCACCAAGGCATCAATTTGGCGTTGTAACAAGTGTTTTACGCAGTCTTCTTCATTTTTAACTTTATCGTTAGAGCAAGATATCAGTAATTGATAGCCGATTTCTCTTAAATGATTTTCTAAATTGTTAGCAATTTTGGCATAACTGATATTCTCAAAATCCGGAATAATTAAACCGATGGTTTTACTTTTGCCTACACGCAGGCTGGTGGCCATTGCATTGGGTTTAAAATCATACTGTTTAATTAAGGCTTCCACTTTTTTGATAGTGCTATCACTCACACGGTATTGCTTGGCTTTTCCGTTTACAACATAGCTCACCGTTGTGCAAGAGACACCGGCAAGTTTGGCAATTTCATCTAATTTCACATTAACTCCTTATAAATGTCAGAAATAGAGAATTTGATAGGGTAAGGTAGAGTTTACGCTTTTAGCGCATGTAAAAAACAGACATCCATCACAGTTTTAGAAGTGCTTTATAAAGTGCGGTTCATTTTTGCACCTTTTGACAGAAAAACCTACAAAAAAACTCAAGAATTATGTGTAAATCACGGAAAATGCCAATCTTAAAGCGTATCGGTCATTTAAAATTTTATAAAAAATGACCGCACTTTATTTACCCCGTAGCGTGCAACTTGTTGCACGAATGATTAACCTCGATGCGCAATTCATGATTCCGCTCGTAGCGTGCATCTTGATGCACGACCAAACCAAGCACGGAACGAACTAAAGTGCGGTGATTTTTGGAGGTATTTTTTCAACCAACGTATTATCAACCGTCAAGCGCGTTATTCATTTCGTGCAACAAGTTGCACGCTACGATTTATGATTTCCTGCGTAGCGTGCATCTTGATGCACGACCAAACCAAGCACGGAACGTTATTTAGCCCTTTCTGGCATTCACAATTTCGTGCAACAAGTTGCACGCTACGGTTCTATAAAAAATGACCGCACTTTATTTTTCATCCAGAATGTCAAGAAACGGTGCATTGACTATTTTTGCCAAATCTTGTGGTGCGAGTTCTACGCTTAATCCGCGTTTGCCGCCGGAGACAAAAATTGTGTCAAAATTGAGGGCGGATTGTTCAATCACGGTGGCGACGCGTTTCTTTTGCCCTAATGGGCTGATGCCGCCCACCAAGTAACCCGTGCTTTTCTGGGCGGCATCTTTGTCTGCCATATCGACTTTTTTCACGCCTAAGGCTTTGGCGGCTTTTTTTAAGCTTAACATATGGCTGGTCGGCAACACGAAACAAGCCAGTTTTTTCTGATCACCGTTTTCGGCAACCAATAAGGTTTTGAAAGATTGGTCTGGGTTAATACCAAGTTTTTCGACGGCCTCATCGCCAAAATGGATATTGTCAGGATCGTGATCGTAGTGATGTAGGGTAAAAGGAACGTTGTGCTTTTTCAGTAAGTCAATTGCCGGCGTCATTGTATTTCCTTGTGATAATTCAGTAGAATGTAGCCTTTTATTTTACTGCGGAGAGAAAAATGAGTACAAGATTAAATGTCGCCCTCGTCGCCGAATTTGATTTATGCGAGAAGTTAGCAGAAGCATTAGAGCAGAGTTGTTTAGAAATTGAAAAGGTATCTGTTGTGGAGCTTTTCCCTTTTGCCGAAGAACAAGGCATTCGTTTTAATAATAAAAGCGTGGCACAAATTGCGTTAGATGAAACCGAATGGTCGGATTTTGATTACGTTTTTTTCGCTGGCGAATTAGCGCACGCGACACACATTGCCAAAGCCGCGAGTGCAGGGTGCATGGTGATTGACTTGAACGGCGTATGCGCCACGTTAAATGATGTGCCGGTGATCGTACCAAGTGTTAATAACGAACAGCTGACTTCACTACAACGTAACATTGTTTCGTTGCCTGATCCGCAAGTAACCCAATTCATTTTCTCCGTGTCACAATTAGCACGTGATGCAAACCTATCACAAGTGTTAGTTACGTCATTATTACCGGCTTCCTATATTAACAGTGAAACCGTCTCAAAACTTGCCGGTCAAACGGCGCAGTTATTAAACGGCATTCCGCTTGACGAAGAACAGCAACGTTTAGCTTTTGATGTGTTTCCATCGACAAAATACGCCGTAAATTTGGCGACGCAAGTGGAAAAAATCTTCCCGCAATTGCGAAATGTGATCTTCCATCAAGTACAAGTGCCGGTGTTTTATGGCATGGCGCAAACAGTGACATTGTTATCCGACTATGAATTGGATATGCAATCACAAATCAGCGCATGGCAAGGCAATGCGTTGGTGGATTTCAATGAAACCCAATTATTCACACCGGTAACCAACGGCGAAGCAGAAGCCGGAGAAGCCGCCAAATTACATATTGGCGGGCTTACAGCAGTGGAAAATGGCGTTCAATTCTGGCTAGTGGCAGACGAACAACGCTTTGATATTGCCTTATTAGGCGTGAAATTGGCTGAATTGGTGTATCAAAAAGGGTATTGATTGAAATTAAGTGCGGTCGTTTTCTCACGCGTTTGAAATCTCTTCGCCAGCGATAAAGTGGTTTAGTCTATCAACCACTTTATTTTTTAAGTAATGTTATCGTTCAACTAAAATACCATGGCTTCCGAATGCAAATTAATGCCATTGGATGAGCCGACCTCTGCTTTGGATTTAGCGAATCAAAATACTGTGTTATCGTTATTGCAACAGTGGGTGAAAGAACATAGATTAACCGTCATATTGACAACGCATCAACCGAATCATGTGGTTGCCGTGGCGAATAAGGTTTTGTTAATGAATAAGCAAAACGTGTTATTTGGTAAAACTGATGATGTGTTGACGGCAGAGAATTTGACACAGTGATTTCATTTACCCATGTTGATGCAGGAAGCACACTATCAAAACCATGAATTTACGCATTTTGTCCCTGTGTACGACAGCGTATTAAGTGGCTTTTATAGGATCAAAAAATGTTGAATTTAACGATTTTTAGCGCAGGCAGTTTTCGTCATGTTTTAAATGAGCTCGTGACGATTTTCAAGCAGAAAAACCCGGTGGAAGTTCATTTACATTTGGCGCCGGCGGGGTTGTTGCGACAACGCCTGGAAGATGATGAATACTGTGATATTTTTATTAGTGCTAATTTGCAAAATATCAACATCCTATCTGCCAAGAAATGTATTTATAACCAGCAAATCCTCGCCTTTAATCAACTGATTCTTACCACCTTAAATACCGAACATTATCAACACCGCGATACATTAGATATTTTGTTTGATGAATCCTTGCGTTTAGCAACCTCCACGCCTATTGCGGATCCTTGCGGGGATTACACTTGGCACCTGTTTGAACTGTTAGAACAAGCCTATCCCAAGCCAGGTCGTTTATTAAAACAACGTGCGATACCGTTGGTTGGCGGTGAAAATAGCGCCGTGGTTATTCCTCAAGGTGAAATTGCCTCTAAGTATATTTTGCAAAACAATCATGCGGATATGATGATTGGTTACGCCAATTATATGTACAAATTAGCAAATGAAAATCTGCGTTTTCATCCTTTCCCACCTGAATTTAATATCAAGGCGACCTATTCTGCTGCGCAACTGAGTGAGAATGTGATTACCCGTTTATTTTTTCAGTTTTTAATGTCAGATACGGCAAAACGCATTATGTATCAACATGGATTTTTGGCAGAATAAAAATATTATGGAAATCACGTATTAATCAGCGATGTGATTGATTCGCCTCATACGCCGCGAGCAAACCCTTCTCAAAATTCTCTTGTTTTGACCGCACTTTTCTTTTATTTCCAAGCAAATTAAGCCCATCTTCATTTTTTCGGTATAATGTCTCCCATTATTGACTTCATATATTAAGAAGACGAGTATGCTAAATCATCTGCAAAAAGAATTAAACGAGCTGGTTAATCGCGGTTTGGATCGGACCTTACGCATTGCTGTGACGGGGTTAAGTCGAAGTGGGAAAACAGCGTTTATTACTAGTTTAATGAATCAAATGTTACACATTAATCGAGTAGATAATGGGCATTTGCCACTCTTTGATGCTGCCCGCCAACACCGAATTCTGGCGGTACAACGAGTGCCTCAATTAGATTTATCGATCCCGCGCTTTGATTACGAAGGAAATCTGAATGCCTTGTCTCAAGACCCACCGATGTGGCCGCAATCTACCCGTGGCGTGAGTGAAACTCGCTTGGCAATTCGTTATCAACGAAGTGATGGTTTATTGCGTCATTTGAAAGAAAAAGGCACGTTATATTTAGATATTTTTGATTATCCCGGCGAATGGTTGTTGGATTTGCCCTTATTGGATTTAGGGTTTGAAGAATGGTCGTTGGAATTACAACGACAACTTAACGGCACACACGCAGCGTTGGCGCAGTCTTGGTTAACGAAAGTGGCCAAAATTCAGCTGACTGATGCCGCAGATGAAGACATTTTGGCGCAACTTGCCAAAGATTACACCGATTATTTGTGGCAATGCAAGAAACAAGGGTTGCATTTTATTCAGCCGGGACGCTTTGTGTTACCCGGTGAGCTTGAAGGCGCGCCAGCCTTGCAATTCTTCCCATTATTGCATTTGAGTGCGTCACTATGGCAACAGCTAAAGCGTGAGGCGAAAAGTGACAGTTATTTTGCTGTGTTGACTAAACGTTATGAGTATTATCGTCAGCATATTGTGAAAGGGTTTTACGAAAATTATTTTGAGACCTTTGATCGACAAGTCATTTTGGCGGATTGCTTAACACCGTTAAATCATAGCCGACAAGCTTTTAGCGATATGCAACAGGCGCTACATCAGCTCTTTCGCAATTTTCATTATGGCAAACGACATCTTTTAAATCGTCTTTTTTCGCCAAAAATTGATAAATTGATGTTTATTGCCACCAAGGCGGATCATATCACCACCGACCAGCTGCCGAATTTAATCGGTTTGATGCGTCAGTTGGTGCAAGAAGGCGGGCGTTATGTCGAATTCGCCGATATTGTGACGGATTACACCGCGATTGCATCTATTCGTGCAACACAGCAAGTGGTGGTGAATCAAAACGGTCAATCATTTAAAGCGTTGCAAGGCATTCGTTGTTCCGATAAGCAGAAAGTGACACTTTATCCGGGCAGTGTGCCGGGACGATTGCCGAGTGCCGATTTTTGGCAAAATCAAAAATTTGAATTCGACCAATTTGAACCACGCCGTTTAGAACAAGGCGAAAATATACCGCACTTGCGAATGGATGCGGTGTTGCAGTTTTTGTTGGGCGATAAATTGTAGGAGGCAGGTCGTGGAGAAAAAAGTGTTTACACAAAATGAAAGCGATATGAATGAGGAGCTCAATGCGCAATCGGAATTTATCGCCAAACAGGAATTTCACGAAGCGCAGGCAGTACCTGACACAGAGGAGGCGAATGGGATTTTTGAAGGCGAATTGTTAGAACAACAATTTGAGCAGACTCTGCAACCGAAACCGCGTTGGTGGAAAAAAATATTAGGTGGCGTGAGTCTCTTATTTTTTGTCGCCTCTGTGGCACAATCGGTACAATGGCTGGTGGATGCCTGGCAACAAAATCAATGGATTTATTTTGCCTTTTCCTTGGTCGCTTGTGCCGTCATTTTACTCGGCATCTCGGCGATTGTCAGCGAATGGCGACGTTTGGCGAAATTACGTCATCGGACAGAAATCCAAACACAAAGCCAACAGTTGCTGAAAAGTGCGGTCAATTTTAAAGATGTTTTTTCGCCTGCCGAACATCAACAAGCGGTTGCCTTATGCCAAGAAGTGAGCAAATTCGTTCACATTGATGGGCAAAACCCTGATTTTATGCAATGGCAAAAACAAATTCATGAAGCCTATTCCGCCCGTGAGATTTTGCATTTATTTAGTCAAAACGTGCTACAGCCTGTAGATAAACAAGCCAAAAAATTGATCACCAAAGCCTCGACGGAATCGGCTGCGTTGGTGGCAATTAGTCCGTTGGCGTTGGTGGATATTTTCTTCATCGCATGGCGCAATATTCGTTTAATTAATCAAATTGCTCAGATTTATGGCATTGAATTGGGCTATTTTAGTCGCATTCGCTTATTGCGCATGGTCTTGGTGAATATGGCGTTTGCTGGGGCAACAGAATTGATTCAGGATTTGGGTGTGAATTGGTTATCACAAGATCTGACGGCAAAATTGTCAGCGCGTGCCGCACAAGGGATTGGCGTGGGCATATTGACCGCGCGTTTAGGTATTAAAGCCATGGAATTTTGCCGCCCGCTGGCATTTCAATCCGGTGAGAAGCCACGGTTATCACAATTGCATAAAGAATTGCTCAGTCATTTAAGTAGCACAGTCTTAGATCAAGTTAAATTTAAGCAAAAAGAGAACGTGTAAACCATTGCCTAAGCTGTCAATAAATCTTGCCAAAGGCGTTGGCGATTTTTCTTCATCAGGTTATTATTAGGCCGTTTTTCAACTTCCGAGACGTATATGACAACTTCAAAAAATACCGATCCTTTTGCACAAATTGTCAGCCAAAATCCACGAATGCAAGAGGTGATTGAGAAAGCGAAAAAGTTTGCTTTGCTGGATGCTCCTTTGCTCATTCAAGGCGAAACCGGTACGGGCAAAGAGGTGATCGCAAAGGCGTGTCATGATTTTAGTGAACGACGTGATCATACCTTTTTGGCAGTGAATTGCGCTGGCATTCCGGGGGAAGATGCAGAAACGGAAATGTTTGGGCGGCGCAATAAAGACGGTGAGTTTATCGGTTTTTTTGAATATGCCGATGGCGGTACGGTATTGTTGGATGGGGTAGAGGAATTGCCGTTGACCTTGCAGGCAAAACTGCTACGTTTTTTGAGTGATGGCACGTTTCGTCGTGTGGGTGAGGAAGAGGAACATTATGCGAATGTTCGTGTGATTTGTACGGCGCAACAGCCGTTACAACATTATGTCGAACAGGGCAAAATGCGCAATGATTTGTTTCATCGGTTGAATGTGTTGAGTTTAACGTTGCCTTTGCTGCGTGAGCGTCAGGAAGATATTGCGCTGTTAAGCCATCAGTTCATTCAAGAAATTAGTGAAAAACTCGGCATTTTTCCACCGCACTTAGATGAGTATCTCTTGCGATATTTACAAGACTATCCTTGGCCGGGCAATCTTCGTGAGCTTTATAATGCCTTATATCGTGCCTGTTCTTTATGCCAAAACAACCGGTTGAAGATTGAGGATTTAGGATTAGTGCCACAAAATTCCCATGGGCAGGAGACAGCGTCGTTTATTGATGAATTTATCACAGAAGACAGTACGTTGGATGAGATGGTTGGGCGTTTTGAGGCAGCGGTACTTCATAAATTTTATGCAAAATATCCCAGTTCCAGAAAACTGGCCACTCGCTTGGGGGTATCTCATACGGCAATTGCCAATAAATTACGTCAATACGGTATTGGAAAATCGTAATTGTTTGGCTGAGGTAGTGAATGGCGCGATCTGACATGAGAGGCGTAGATTGGCGGAAGGGTGAAAGAAAAAATGCGGTGAACACGTTAAGAATTCACCGCATTTTTAGCTTAAGTTAACACAGTCTGATGCCGTTTAATGCAGTTCTATACTATTTAATTATTCTGCTGGCGCATCCGTGTTGGTTTCTACAGAAGAAGGCGCTTGTTGGCTTGGTTGCTGTGGTGCGGTGTTATGATGTCCTACCGTCCGTGCCGGCACAACAGTTGAAATTGCGTGTTTATAAACCATTTGATTTACCGTGTTTTTCAACAAAATCACGAATTGGTCAAACGATTCGATTTGCCCTTGTAATTTAATGCCGTTGACTAAATAAATTGAAACAGGAATACGTTCACGACGTAATGCATTCAAGTAAGGATCTTGTAGAGATTGTCCTTTTGCCATTTTTCTTTCCTTCTTTTTGTAAAAAATGATGAATTAAAACAATACAGCAAGCTGTATGCCTCCGCGAATCAATATAGCAACAATTATATTGAAAGTCACTAGGCGCAATCTGTGTTTTACGCTTTCGTTGAAACCGATATTAATACTTTTTCAAGGGCTTGAGCCGGTTGCAAACTATCCAACCATTGAATCGGTGATGTCCAACCACGTAGCCAAGTAATCTGACGTTTTGCTAATTGACGGGTGGCGCAGATACCACGAAAAACCATCTCATCGTGGTCATAATCACCGCGTAAATATTCCCACATTTGACGATAACCCACACAGCGAATAGACGGCAGGTTCTCGTTTAAGTCGGGACGACGGTACAATTTTTCGACCTCTTGCTGAAAACCAAGTTCAATCATTTTGTGAAAACGCTGCTCAATTCGAAGATGTAAGACCTCTCGTTGCTCCGGTGCAATCGCAAATTGCAGAATGTCATACGGCAAGGCCTCGCCTTTTTGTGCCGTTAATTCCGTTAAGGTCTTACCAGTTAAATAAAAGACTTCTAATGCGCGGTTAATCCGTTGCGAGTCATTCGGGTTAATGCGTTGTGCTGAAATCGGGTCGATTTTGCAGAGTTCTTGATGTAATCCAGCCCAACCGATAAGTGCTGCTTTTGCCTCAATTTCCGACCGCACTTTTTCATCGGCGGAGGGCAGGGGCGACAGACCTTCCAATAAGGCTTTGTAATACAACATTGTGCCGCCCACCAATAAGGGGATTTTGCCTTGTGCGCTAATCTCTTGCATTTCGCGTAAAGCATCTGTGCGGAAATTTGCCGCAGAATAACTTTCTGCCGGATCACAAATATCAATTAAACGATGAGGTGCCAGTGCCAGTTCGGCTTTTGAGGGTTTCGCCGTGCCAATGTCCATGCCGCGATAAATCAGGGCAGAATCCACACTGATGACTTCGACGGGTAATTGTTGGCGCAACTGAATCGCCAAATCCGTTTTGCCGGAGGCAGTAGGCCCCATTAAAAAAATCGCTAAAGGTTTGTGTTCTGAATGCTGCATAGTTAGCGGGTTAATTGAGTTAAATAAGGCTGCCAGTCAATTTCTACCAGTAAATCTAACAGGCGAATTTGTTGTTGTTTGGCAAGTAATTGTTCTGTTTCAGTCAGTAAATTTACCGCATCGGCAAGTACCGTGATTGGCGCTGATTCCAACGGGGCTAAAAGTGCGGTCAAAAATTCAGGTAAATTTTCGAAAGATTGATTTAATAACGATACAATCATGTGTTGTAAGTTTTGTTGGCGTAAATATGCCGATACTTTTTGTAACGTGATTTTATGTTGCGCCGCCTCTTCCATAAAAACAAAACCGACTTGCTCGAAATAGGCTTTTTGTTGAAGCCACGCCTGCCATTGCGCATCTGATAAACGGAAAATAATTGGAATTAACAATGGTTGAGAGGTTGGCATCAAAGTTAAATTCAGCATTTGTTTGAGCCGTTGCAAACGCGCAAGCGAGAGCAAGTAAAAACGTTGTTCTTGCTGTAACAACAAGGCCTCATGTTGAATTAACGCGAGTGCGTGCAAGAAATTGGTATGCGGTTTTTTAACTTCCGTTACGCTGGTTTGCATGGTTGTCGAAGAATCTGACCACAACGCTTGATGCGCTTTTAGTACACTTGGTGTTATTGATTCGCGCGGAGACGTTTCGCCATAAAAGTGCGGTGGATTTTGCCGCTGTTTTTGTGATTCGTGATATCTATTTTCTGTGTAGGTATTGGCAGAATGAACCGTCGGTTGTGCAAATATATTTTGTCCCGCAGCCGAGCGATTAGGTTTTGTCTGTGTGGAAACTTCCCATGCACCGGCGGGTTCTTCCACGCCATATTCTGTTGAAGGCGTATTCAACGGCATTGGCTCGGAGGCTAATGCATTGCTGATGCCTTGGGTGATGAAATCATGCACCAAACGAGATTGCTGGAAACGCACTTCATGTTTGGTAGGATGGACGTTCACATCAACATCGTTGGGATTGAGATCAATAAACAGCACAAAAGCAGGGTACTGCTCGTTGGTTAAATAGTCGGCATAGGCTTGTCGAATGGCGTGGGTAATGATTTTATCGCGCACCATTCGCCCATTCACATAACAATAATTGAAGTCATTTTGCGGACGATGAAAGTGGGGCGTAGCGACCCAACCGGACAAATGCAGATCATCGTGTTTCCAATCAATTTGCAACGCATTCTGAATAAAATCATCGCCACAAATCGCCGCAACTCGTTTTAATTTTTGTTCATTCGTAACCGCACTTTTGTATTGGCGTAACACTTTGCCATTATGCGTGAGGGTAAAACTGATATTAAATTTGGCTAATGCAATACGGCGAATGACTTCATCAATATGAGAAAACTCGGTTTTCTCGGAACGTAAAAATTTGCGGCGGGCAGGGGTGTTAAAAAATAAATTTGCCACTTCAACTGTCGTTCCCACCGGATGGGATGCGGGTTGAATGGTGGTTTCCATGTCACGTCCTTGGGCATAGACCTGCCAAGCTTCGTTTTGTTCTGCAGTACGAGAGGTAAGGGTTAAACGAGAAACAGAACTGATACTGGCAAGAGCTTCGCCACGGAATCCCAAACTTAAAATGGCTTCCAAATCGGCAAGATCGGCGATTTTACTGGTGGCGTGACGGGCAAGCGCTAAAGCCAATTCTTCCTTGGCAATGCCAATGCCGTTGTCGCGAATCCGAATAAGGCTTGCGCCACCGTTTTCTATATCAATTTGAATTTTATCGGCACCGGCATCTAGGCTGTTTTCTACCAATTCTTTTACTACCGAAGCAGGGCGTTCCACCACTTCTCCGGCAGCAATTTGGTTGGCTAATTGTGGCGATAAAATACGTATGGTCATTATTTCTTCCCTGGATTATCGTCAAGCAGTTGGATTTTTTGTCCGCTGAATACTTTGCCGTCTTTTAATTTTGGGTTTAATTTCAACAGCTTATTAGGTGAAATCTTATATTCACGGGCAATGGCGTAAAGGGTTTCATCTTGCTTGACAATATGAAATTTCGGCATGGCTTTTTTCACATCCGACGGGTTGTTTTCGGACGTTTTAGTGGCTTTATTAGCAGCCGCACGTGAATTTTTTACGTCTTTCCCTTGTGCAAGTTTATTCATTGACTCTGTTTTATTTGTCTGTGCTTTTTTATTCTCGGCTTCCGGTTTTGCAGTTGCCGGAATTTTAAGGGTTTCGCCCACCAAGAGTTCTTTCCGCTTTAATTGATTTAACGCCAAAATCGCTTTAGCGGAGACGTGATATTTTTCGGCAAGCTTACTCAATGCCTCCCCATCCTTAACTTTATGACGAATGCCACTATCTCGAATGTCCGGTGCGTTAATGTCAGTGGTTTTGTTTTCAAGTGCGGTGGATTTTTCTGATGTTTTTTCCTTGCTCTCCTCAACGATTCTCGGTTCATTTCTGAAGTGCTTACGACGGTATTCCACTAAACCGTTATAAATCGCTTTGGCAATTTGCTTGCGATAGGCGGAGGTGCTGAGCTTGAGTTCTTCTTCTGAATTCGATAAAAAACCGGTTTCCACCAAGATAGACGGAATGTCCGGTGAACGTAAAACGCCAAGGCTGGCATGGCGTGGTGTTGCACGATTTAGCGAGGCGATCTGGGAAAAGTGGCGCAAAACAATGCTACCTAATTCATAGCCGACACGTTGACTGTGACCAAATTGTAAATCCAATACGGTTTGATCTAAATATTTTTCATTGTGGGAGGCTAATACGCGACCAGCACCGCCTAATAATTCTGAGCGTTTTTCATGATCTTCCAACCATTGTCCCATTTCATCGTTGGCGCGACGATTCGACAACACCCACACGGAAGCGCCTCGTAAATTGGAGGCTTCGGAAGAGTCGGCGTGAATTGACACCAAATAATTGGCTTTGTATTTTCGTGCGATTTCCGAACGTTCCGGCACGGAAATATAGTAATCACCGTTGCGGGTTAAGACGGCACGGAATGAGGGATCCTTATCCAACAAGGCTTTGAGTTCCTTGGCGATAGATAGCGTGACATTTTTTTCATAAATTTTGAGGTTACGCCCGATAGCACCGGGATCTTTGCCACCATGACCGGGATCGATGGCAATCGTCCAAGTATTAGCTGAGGCGAGTGTCGCCCAAAAAAGAAGACCGTATATCAGAATACATCTCATCATATTTGTGATTTTCATGTGCGATAACATTGCTAAGTAAGTTGTTGGATGATTTGTTGCCCCATTGTAGATTGAGCGACTAATTCGATATTTCGTGCATTTTCTGCATAACCAATATTAACCAGCAAATCCGGTGGAGACAGAAGATCTGCCCCTTTTTCTGCCCATTCAATTAAGCAAATCGTGTTGTCTGCGAAGTAATCACGAATGCCCATAAATTCCAATTCTTCCGGATCAGCCAAGCGATACAGATCGAAGTGGTAAATGATTTTCTCGCCGATGGCATATTCCTCCACTAACGTATAGGTTGGGCTTTTCACATTGCCCGAATAACCTAATCCTTGAACCATGCCACGGCTTAAGGTAGTTTTACCTGCGCCAAGATCACCGTTTAAATAAAGCGTAACGTTTTGCTGACTCGGAAGTCGGCAGATGGCGTTGATAAGCTGCTTGCCAAAAGCACACATCGCATTTTCATGAGGAATATATTGCGTAAATCTTTCTGTCATGGCGGTATTTACTGGGAAAAAATAGGGCTAGATTGTACCGCACTTTCACTGATTTATGTAGTTTTCCGGCGGCAAGTGAATGATTTTTCTTTGGTTTGTTGCAATAAACCTATCATGCCACGTATTGAAAGGGAGACGTATCAATAAAAGTGCGGTTATTTTTTGAAATGAATTGAAGAAAAAGAAAAAAGCACACTAGAAAATAGCGTGCTTTTTTACTTGGAATGAACCTAAAGTGCGGTGCTTTTTTACCGCGTTTTTAATCTACATCATGGCACCCACATATTTCAGCATCACCCCGGCGGCAATGGCGGAACCGATCACACCAGCAACGTTCGGCCCCATGGCATGCATGAGTAGGAAGTTTTGGTTGTCTGCTTCCAATCCGATTTTGTTGGAAACCCGAGCTGCCATGGGGACGGCAGACACACCGGCAGAGCCGATGAGTGGGTTAATTTTGTTTTTGCTGAATTTGTTCATCAATTTCGCCATTAATACACCGCTGCCGGTACCGATCCCGAAGGCAATCACGCCAAGAATTAAAATACCCAAGGTTTGCGGTTGTAGGAATTTATCAGCGATGAGTTTGGAACCTACAGACAAACCAAGCACGATGGTGACGATGTTAATCAAGGCGTTTTGTGTAGTATCGCTTAAACGTTCTACCACGCCACTGACGCGCATGAGGTTACCGAAACAGAACATTCCAAGCAATGGGGCAGCATCCGGTAAAAGTAAACCAACGAGCAACAGCAAAATCACCGGGAACAAGACTTTTTCACGATTGCTCACATGACGCATTTGTGTCATGCGGATCTTGCGTTCTTCTTCCGTGGTTAAGGCTTTCATGATCGGTGGCTGAATTAAGGGCACTAACGCCATGTAGGAATAAGCCGCCACAGCAATGGCACCAAGCAATTCCGGGGCGAGTTTACTGGTAAGGTAAATCGCGGTTGGACCGTCTGCACCACCGATAATACCGATGGAGGCCGCTTGCGGGAGCGTGAATTCGATAATGCCGAAATAATTCAATGCCAATGCACCGAGTACGGTGGCGAAAATACCGAACTGTGCCGCTGCACCAAGCAGTAACGTTTTCGGATTTGCCAATAACGGACCGAAGTCTGTCATCGCGCCTACGCCCATGAAAATCACTAACGGCGCAATGCCATAACCGATAGCCACTTTATAGAACAACGCCAAGATCCCGGCGCTGTATCCCATGTCCATTGACAAGGCTTCCAGTTGATTTACGGTAGAGCCGGAGGCTGTCGCAAGTGCAGTTTTAATGAGTGCCGGATCAGCGGAGACACCTAATTTCGCGGCAATTACGGCAATTTGCTCCGGTGAGCCGAGATGAAGCAAATTCTCCAATGCGGTCATGGCAAGACCGGCTTCGGGAATGTTTGATAACAATCCACCAAAGCCGATAGGCAATAACAGCAACGGCTCAAACTTGCGCGAAATAGCAAGCCACAACAGGAGCAAGCTGATAGCGATCATCACCGCTTGCCCCCATTGCAAATGGAACAGTCCCATACCCTGAATTAATGCAATAATGCTATCCATAGGTAACTCCTTAGACGAGGTTCATAACGGTATCACCCACCGCGACGGCATCGCCGGCTTTGACACAAATACCACGCACGGTACCGGCTTGTGCCGCTTTGACTTCTGTTTCCATTTTCATGGCTTCAAGAATGAATAACACATCACCTGCATCGACAGTTTGACCTTCTGTTGCCACCACTTTCCAAATGTTACCCGCCATTGGCGCTGTTACCGGTGTGCCACCACTGGTTGGCGCCGGTGCCGGTGCGGCTTGTGGCGCAGCTGCTGTGGTTGTGGCTACGTGTGAAATGTCGCCGCCTTCACTGACTTTCACCACAAAGGCTTTGCCTTCCAGTTCCACAGTATAAACGGCGGAACCGGAAGCAGCAGGTGCAGCTTTAGAAACAGGTTTATTTTCTACCGCACTTTCATTGCCGGTTGGCGCCGGTTCAAAGGCAGCCGGGTTGTTGCGGTTTTCTAAGAACTTCCACGCGATTTGAGGGAAGAGCGCTACGATTAAAGCATCGTCCACCGCATTGTCTGCTAATTTTACCCCTTTCGCTTTGGCTTGTTCGGCAACTTCCGCTTCAATTTTTGTCATTTCAGGGGCGATGTGATCAGCCGGACGGTCAGTTACCGGAGCGGCACCTTCTAATACGCGAGCTTGTAATTCGCTATCTACCGGTGCAGGTGTTTTACCGTATTCGCCTTTTAAAATACCAGCGGTTTCTTTCGCGATGGTTTTATAGCGTTCGCCGGTCAGCACGTTAATAACGGATTGTGTGCCGACAATTTGAGAGGTTGGAGTAACAAGCGGAATGTAACCCAAGTCTTTACGTACGCGTGGAATTTCTTCTAAAACCAAATCCAATTTATCGGAAGCGTTTTGTTGTTTTAATTGATTTTCTAAGTTGGTAAGCATACCGCCTGGCACTTGTGCCACTAAAATACGGCTATCTACGCCACGTAACTGACCTTCAAATTTGGCATATTTTTTACGCACATTACGGAAATAGGCAGCGATTTTTTCCAAGCGCGGAATATCCAAACCAGTGTCATATTCAGTGCCTTGTAAGGTTGCCACCATGGATTCTGTTGCCGGGTGACCGTAGGTGCCGGACATGGAAGAAATTGCGGTATCAATACCATCTACGCCTGCTTCAACGGCTTTTAACAGCGCCATTTCAGCCATACCGGTAGTCGAATGGCAGTGTAAATGCAATTCGACATCGAAACGTTTTTTGATTTCGCGCACTAAGTCTGCCGCCGCCATCGGATTTAAAATACCTGACATATCTTTAATCACTAAGCTGTCGATACCGATTTCCAATAATTGTTCGGTGGTATCAAGCCAGGTTTGCATGGTGTGTACCGGGCTGGTGGTGTAACTTAATGTCCCTTGTGCATGAGCGCCAAATTTACGCACGGCTTGCAATGCCGCTTTCATATTACGTGGGTCGTTGAGCGCATCAAATACGCGGAACACGTCCATACCGTTCGCCACACAACGTTCGACGAAACGTTCCACTACGTCATCGGCATAGTGGCGATAACCTAGCAGGTTTTGACCACGTAACAACATTTGTAACGGGGTTTTCGGGCAGGCTTTTTTCAATTCGCGCAAACGCACCCACGGATCTTCACCCAAGAAGCGAATACAGCTATCAAATGTTGCACCGCCCCAAGCTTCTAACGACCAATAGCCGATATTGTCTAATTCTTGCGCGATCGGCAACATATCATCGAGACGTAAACGGGTCGCGAAAAGCGATTGGTGAGCATCACGAAGCACCAGTTCGGTCATTTTAATTTTTTTAGTCATAGTAAAATCCTTATTTTTATTTGAACTGTTGGGTACGGCGATGGTGCGCGATAGCCGCTGCAATTACAGGGCGCAAACGCTCAAAATCGTCAATAGGTGCCGCAGAAAGTGCGGTAGTATTTGAAGGCGTTTTGGGTGAGGGGAGAGGTTCGGGAAAAAAGCGGTTGATAAGTTTAGACATGAGTCCAATTGCCCAAATTAAAATGAGCAAAAAGACCAATACAAAGCCCATCCCTGAGAACATCAGATTAATTCCTTCACCGAAAAGTTCTGCTGAAGTCATTCGTCATATCCTTATATTTAATATGGGATTTTTATTTTATCTGAATTGTTTTAACAAAACTGTGATTGAGATCATAAATTAGAGACTTGAAGAAAGGTGGAATTTTATGTGTTTTTCAAGTGGGAGAGAGAGGATAATGCGGTTAGAGCAAATTTAAAGGAATGACAATAGTGCACATTAAAGTATTTTAATTTAGGAAAAATTGCCTTGAGTAATAGATTCAGAACGAGTGAATTTGGTGGGTCGTGAAGGATTCGAACCTTCGACCAACGGATTAAAAGTCCGCTGCTC
>ERZ773054.605-NODE-605-length-26154-cov-12.361700_pt1 | contig 26154 bp, 26 predicted proteins | sample MGYA00580630_ERZ773054 | MGnify/ENA primary metagenome ERZ773054 (study PRJEB29015, sample SAMEA2737994) | human oral metagenome | biome: human oral; feature: human-associated habitat; material: dental | place: China | collected 2115 ... | reverse complement strand
AGAGGAGCTTGCCGCCGAGCTTTTCTTCCCACGCTTTCGCACCTGCTTTCATTGCCGTGAGATATACAGGCGCGAAATGCTCATTGATGCGCCGTGCATAGTCATCCTGCCACTGAAGAATCTGCTCCTCATAGCCGTTTAGTACCGCTTCGCGCAGTTCTTTGTATGTTACGGCCGTCTGCTGGTCTTGAAATACCGAATATAGCCACTCGACAAGCTGTGGAGACTCGGAGCGTAAGAAGCCATCAAGTCGAGCAAGAATCTCATCTACCGAATCACTGCTCTTACGCTTGCGCAAAATGCGCACAGGAGTGAATACCAACACGGTTATACCCTCCCCAGACGCTTCTGCGCCGCCTCTGTACGCCCGTTTTCCTCCATCGCTGTGTCTTGTATGTCCTGCGCATTTTCTTCGCTATCTGCTGGATGTGGCGGCTTCATAGTGGGTTCTACATACGCATCCAGACGCTCGGGAAGCCCCGCCTGTTGTCGCACGAACCTCTCAAGTCCTGCATCGGGTTGGAGCACCCCAATGCCCGTCATCTTTTGAATGAAATCGCCAAGCTTCAAAAGATCCTGCGTTTCGATATCGCCGTGTGTAAGCTCGGGATAGTCCGCGAGCCCAGAAAATTGATCTGCATTCAAATCAACAAGCATAGGAATCGCCTTTTTATTGAATTCCTCACAGATGACGTCGAGAAACGTCCCAACTGCGAGTGCGAAGATCTCAGTCTTGTTGTCCGACAGCGCGAAACTGCCAAAGCTGCCGACGTTTTGGTGCCCGAGCAGAACAAAGTCAGCGAGTACCGTCATCGCCATGCGTGTGTCGTATCGATCGATTGTGGCGTTCGTGTCGAAGTTTCGCTTCCCGCCGGTGCTGAGCAATTTCAAGTCCCACCCGCTTGGGAGGACGATGCCCTCCATGCTGTCGCGACGAATGTTCTTCACGAGAGCTTCTGCCAGTGTGCGCGTACGTACAATGTCAGGATCGTCGCTCCATATGTCCACACCTGGAGGAGCAACGAGCACGGGAAGTCCTGCAAGATCGCGCTCAATACCGATGCCCTCGATCTCTTGGAACCTCTTTTTGAAATACCACGAGCGGTACGCATTCCGAAGAATGCTTCGCCCTTCCGGATTGCCTTTACGGCTCTCCGTGCGGAACAAAAGAAGCTTTTCTATTGGGATTGTGATGAACCCGAAATCAGGCGGTGGCATCTGTGTCATGCCTGTGAGGTCATCACGCGCACCATACTCCCACTGGTACAGCGTGTCTTGCGCTCGTATGGGGAGCTTTTGCCACCCGATGAGCCCGTCGTTGTATTTGCTATTGAGCTGCGCACTTCGATTGCGCCCCATTCGGCGCTTGTAGACGATTTCATGTGCGCTCCAACCATATACGAGAAAGGACAGAATCTCTGACAACGTCCCCGTCCATGAATCCTCCATGTCGTAGAGACACGAGTCGATAAATTCTGCGCACCGTCTGTCCACACCATCTGCACTTGCCGGCTGCACGTTCCAGTGCACCCCGCGAATAAGCATCTTTATGGCAAAGAGGATCGAGCCGATAATATCATCATTTTCAGACATCTCGTGATATACTCTGATACCGCGCTGTCCACGAAGTTCCGGAAGAAACTCCTCATAGAACACGCCGCCATATCGGTGCTGTCCGGTACGCCCGATTTCCTGCTTTATCACTGACTCTCACCCCCTTTACGTCCAATAGCTGTCTTTCATAAGCAGCGAATCTATCTTTGGCAGCTTTGCATTAGATGCCTTCGCCACAATCGCAAAAGCATCGCTGCAAGCATCAACCTGATCGTCATGCGCTGCATCGGGAAAGCCCTCCAACTCGTCGAGCAGCTTGGTGTTCCAATCTCCTTCGAGGAGCAGCACATTTCCGATCTGCCATTGCGCCGCGAACGGCTCTGCGCGCAGCACCTTATCCTTTGAGATCGGCGTGATCGTCACATTAAATCCCGCAAGCTCTTTTTGATAGCTCTCCGCTTGCTCTTTCCCAGCTTGCCCCGGGTCTTGCGGAATAGAAATTCGTGTTCGTCCAACCACAGCTTTGTCTGTGATAGCCGTGTTTCGCACAAGCTCACGAACATGAGAAGCGTTTGCTGCCACACACTTCATATCAAGAATGATGTACTGACCGTTTTGCAGTCGTGCCATAAGGCACCCGGCCGTCCTGTCAGGGCTCTTGTTTTCGTGTGTGGCTTCTGTCGCAGCGAGATCCCATGCCCTGCATACGACCTCAATCTTGTCCGGAACCTCTTTGACAATTCGTGTTTGCGAATGCTTGAAGTACAGTCCGGCGGCGGGCCGTATCTTCCAGTTCCCCATCAACAAGCGCTCTTTTTCTACCAACGGCAAGCCGTGTAGATTCGCCAGATAACCCGGATCGATGCGAAGCAGTGCCTCGTTGTCAAAGACAGACGATGCGATAAACGTAACCGACTTGCAAAGATCGGGACTGAACCCCTCCACATTTTTACACTTCTCAGAGAGTTCTTCGATAGAGTCCCCCCAGATAAGCGCGCCTTCAATTCGGTAGAAATACCGAAGAACACCTAGCCGCTCCGGGATCGCGTACCCAGTCTCTTGGTTGATCCACCACTCGATGAAATCGGCAACCCACGAGTCCGTGTCAGGGTTGCAGGTCGCTCTTACATAGGGTCTGACTCCACAAGTGGAGCGATTACGTGAGAGCATATAGAAGAACTGCGCTTCCGAGAAGTGCGTCAGCTCATCAAACATGAGCAGAGGAATCTGTGATCCCTGAAAGTTGTACTTCTCCTTCTCGTAGAACATGTGGGTAAACGTGATTTTCGCCCCGGACTGAAAGCGCCACTGCACATTCGGCGTAAGCACGTAGTTTGCACCCATGTGTGGATAGATTCCTAGGCTCGTCGCAAAAAGTCCGCCTGCCGCAAGAATTTGAGGCCGAGACTGCCGAAACACAACAGCCTCAAATTGTGGATTATCGACGTGGCGCAAGCACTCCAAAAGAAGCGCGTACGTCTTCCCGCCCCCCGCGGCACCGCCATAAATGCAAATGTCGGCAGGAGAGCTCAGGAACATCTCTTGTTTCCCTTCTTGCGGGCGTATCACGACCTCATCGGTCTTTCGTTTCATTCTTGTCACTCGCTTTCGTATCGATCGAAGGCAAGTACACTTGGACGTTCGGCTGAACAGAAATGGGCGCGCTGGAGATTTTAGCCTCGACCGCTCGCCTGTCATTGAAGAAGTCCCCACCATAAACTTTGAGCGCGTATATAATGGCGGTGGTGTCACCGCTCGATACGCGCTCCATGAGTTTATTTTGGCACATCGCGACAACAGATAGCCGTCCGGTCTCAATCGCCTTTTTCAATGCGGGGTGCTTCTTTTGCAGATTAACGATTGTTCGTCGTGTAACCCCAAATGCTTCTCCAATTTGAGCTGCGGAGCGCCCTTGCATAGACAACGACTGAACGATGGCGAGTTTGCTTTCAACCTCACCGGCTTCAACCCATTTGTCGAACAAGTCCTTCGATGGCTTTCTCTCAGCCATACCTCTCAAATACCTTCTCGATAAGTACGTCCATCAGGCCTTTGTGCTTGTTGTGCTTAAAGCCGCCGGGGTACTCGATGTTCAGCTCTTTTTCGAGATACTCCTCATAGACTTCAAGCGGGAGCTGCTTCGGCTCCGTACAAGCACAGTAGATATAGCCAACCGTATTGGACAGCACTTCGACTTTCTCAAAGTAGTTGCCGAGAAGATCGAGAAAGCTTTCCTTTGTGTGGAACTTCTGTTTGAACACGATGCCGTTCGTGACACCGAGCGTGTAGTTCTTATCGTCAAGATACCACAAGCAGTCACCTGCGCCAGCAGAGAGCTTCGTCTTTTCGTAAGCCTTTTCCACATAGGCGATATTACGCGTACACGTAATCAGCACACCGTCTGCGCGAAGCACGGCATTGCAAGCCGTAAGAACCGCTTTCTCAAATTCGTCATCAACAACCGAATTGATGACCGCCTCCAAAACGCAGTAATTAAACAGACCGTTCAGCCTGATCTGCTTCTCCGCGTTCAGGATATTTGCGATGATCCCCTTCATGTCGAGCTTATTGGCGCCCTTCACCATAAGCGAAGGTTCATAAGCGTGGATGTTAAAGCCCTTTGACTTGAGTAGTTTTACATACGCCATACGCCCCGCGCCGATGTCGATGATCGAATCCGACTTCTGAAGGCGCGGGATCAGATGTTTCTCATACAGAATGGACGTGTTTGACTGTCGTCCGTCCGTGCTCAGGCGCTTGGGCTGCGCAAGAAACTGATGATATGTTTCGATGCCCAGATTGTCAAAGTTGTATTTGCCATACTCAACGCCCATACACTTCAGGAACTCGGCAACATCCTCATTCGGGATTCCATACGTGAGAACGCCATAGCCCATCTTCTTCGCGCAGTAGGCGTATTCAGCATTGAGGATGACGTTTCCATCGCCATCTGTCACAACACTGCCCCACTCACCGTAACGAGAAAGAAGTTTTGTGATCTCAGAGCACACTATGACGTTCTGAGGCTCGCCCTCGATCTGAATGTCCTGCGAATCGCAGTAACTGTACTCATTGACAGCAAACTGCTTGAGCCGCACCGATGTCTTGCTCGTCTCAATGGAATTGTGCATCAAGTTGAACAGAATCTCATCCTGTAAGCTTGGCGTGCGAATATGGATGCACGGCAGATGCGTCAGTCCGATCGCCTTCGCCGCCTTTTTGCGCTGATGCCCTGCCGTGATGACGTTATCGTCAGAGTTTACAATCAGCGGTTTTACCATCCCAAATCGACGGATACTGTGCTGCAAAGAAGCCAGCGCCTCTGGTGTAATGACACGCGGGTTGTACTCCGACCCGGTCACGGCGTCGATTGGAACACTCTCGGTAAAGTTTATCACTCGACTCCCTCCAACAGATAGCTCGCAAAGCTGCCCTTCAGGCAAGCCCCCGAGTCAATGTACTCCGCATACTTCTCGTTCATTTTGTCAAGCTCGACCTGCGAGATAAAGAACGCTACGTCGCCGAAACGGAACTGACAAAACGTCGTCGGAGCTTTCTTCTTTGGTGCTTCCTCCGCTTCCGCAGATTTGCTAGAAACCACTCCCGCCACAGGAGTTGCCGTATCGCCATCGTCAGAATCACAGTCCTCAGAAACAGGATATTCATGCGTCACGATCTCCTCCGCAACAAAAGATTCGGCAACCGGCTCCTCGCTTATGGCGACGGGCGTCTCTCCCTTGATGGTCTCCACACGAGGCTTCCGGTCGTTGACTCCCATAAAGTTGAATGCGGGGATCTTGATCTCAGCTTGCTCCGGCTCAATGTCAAATGCTTCTGAGCTGAGTTCAAATCGCTCCAACAGAAGCTGGTTCTTCTCAAGCGTAAGGTCTACGAGAGACAGCTCTTTCTTGAGCTTCTCGAAATCCCAGTCACTGTACTCGCCCGTTTTATTGTCAACGAGGCGAAACAGATTGATCTGTTCCTCTGTGAGTTCGTCTGCAATGATGCACGGAACAGAGGTGATCCCCATCTCGCGACATGCACGAACACGCGTGTGTCCACAAACAATGACAAAGTTGACATCAACTACAACCGGGAATAGGAAGCCAAAGCGTTCAATGCTGTGCTTTACCTTCTCGACCGCGAGATCGTTATTGCGCGGATTGTTTTCGTACTCACGCAAACGAGAGATAGATACTTCGCGAATATTCATTCCGCCTCACCTCCTACGAGATACATCACAAAGCCAAGATACGTCTTATTCTTCTCGATGTACGCATCATAGATCGCCTTAAGACGAGCATACTCATTTTCAGTGATTGGCAGTTCATTGTTCCCAAAGATGAGAACCTTGTTCTCCTGATAGAACTTTCGATCACGATTCGGAGTGAAGAACGTGGTCTTAAAATCCATGCCGATTCCAGACAGCTCCTGCTGAAGTTTGCCGACATCCCACGTAGAATACTCGTGGCTCTTGTTATCGACAATACGCGCGAGCTTTGCATCCTCCTCAGACATATCCTGTACAATGCAGGGAACCTCCTCCATGCCGAGCTGGATAGCGGCCTTCAGACGCGTATGTCCCGAAATAATAACGCCATTCTTGTCAACGGTGATCGGGTTGAGAAAGCCAAACTCCTTGATGCTTTCTGCAACCTTGGCGACACCGGCATCATTCCGACGAGCGTTTTCTTCATACTCTTTCACTTCGTCGATTTTCTTGTAGACGATTTCCATAAGCAGTCCTCCTTTTATTTTTGAACACACAAAAGCCTCCGCACAGTTACGGAGGCTTTGTTTAATTCCGTTGTTTAATTTTCTCTTTGCCTGTCAAAGGTAATCCCAACAGCTCTGCTCTTGGGTCTTGTCTCGGCATCACGTAGCCGTAGTGATTTGCGTAGCAATACGCGCAGCCATTCCCGCAGGTGCTGTATGCCCCGATGTCAACGCTCTCGACGCAAGTACATGCGCCTCTTTGGTTTCGGTCTTTCGGCAACTTCACGCCGAACACCGAGCCATCAATGCAGCACGAGGCCGGCAGCCCCAAATCCTCTGCACATGAGTAGAGTGTCATGCCGTGCGTTTTCGCAATCTCTGAAAGCTCCTGCGCAAGTTCGCGCTTTTGATCTTCCGTTTGGGGTTCAATTTTAAGCGGTGAAAGATCAACGGTGCGATAGTTATCCACGAAACTCGTCACGACGCGATCCGTGCTACCTTCCAGCGCTTCTGCCAATCGCTTAAAAGCACTGACGTGATACGCGCGCGTATATCGCGCATTGATAAAGATTGGGTCATAGCGCCAAATAGCCCGACCCACCAGTTTCCGAAACGCCGGTATAACCACTTCGCTCTTGTCCGGTATATTCCGCTCAACATCTTTCCCATACGGCGTTATCGTGAACTGAAAATAATACTTGAAAGCGTCCAACTCATGAATGCGCGGCAACATTGGCGCGGCATTCTTTGTCCAAAACACAATCCCGTCTACTTTGCCGGGCGACAATGTCAGCCGCCCGACTTGTAGCGGGTTGTATGGATTTTTTAGGAGGACAAACCTTTCCCATACGCGATTGTAAAACCACTCTGAGAACAACGCCGGTATATCTGTTCGCCTGCTCGCACTGATAATCATAACGGCATCCCGTCCCGGATGTAATTTGCGAAAATCCAATTTCGACATGATCGCTGTTCTTTGGTGAATTCTCCGGGAGGATCTGGCGTATAGTTCCAGAAATGGATACGCCGCGCGTTTGTGATCGTAAGCAATATTCGGTCGTTCTCAATTCGGACTTCATGCCCTGCATCCGGTACAAACGCTACATGCGTATTTTGTGTCCAGTCAAAGCCCGCGCTCAGTCCACACAAATAATAAGCTTTTACATTTCTCAGCGGCTCAACATCAATGTCTACGACGGCACGATCTTTGTGCAGTGTTCCGTAGTACACGCGGTTGTCTTTTTTCCCGATAAAGCACTTCGCGCAGCACTCATGGATATTGACATCCGTGATGGCACGAAGCCAAAAGAAATTACACCGCTTTAGAATCTCCAAACGAAGTCGCATAGGCTCGGGTATAATCTTGGACGATACCATTTTACCACTCCTTATAATGCCCGGTCAATGACGACTTTGTGACACGAGATGGCATTCTTCAATCTCTGGATTTGCCCCGCAAAACCAGTCAGCAAGCGCCTCCATAAGTTTTGTGCAATCACAAAAAGTGACAGAGTTGAATTTAACGCCTGCTTGTGACATTGCAGAAAGCATCGCATTTGCCTGTCTCTCAAACCCGCTCGCCCGAGTGCGAATCTCTGCCATCCGTTCTCCGTGATCCGTATAGCTCCGAAACAAAACGTGAGTCAGTTCAGTGCCTGCGCTGATCGATTCTCCGATAACCATTTCCGCGAGCGTGATAGTGTATCCACCCGGTACTCGGCCAAGAAGTTTGTAGTGTTGAATATCTGTCACATACGTCGGGAGCGGATTCTCTCGTGTGTATGGCGGTGGGTTAAACCCTGTAATCATCTGAATTCCTCCTCACTGCGCGATTGGCATACTTGCGAACCAAACGAGCTGCTTCAGCCAAAGCCCGCGCTTGAACGTCCAGCCATTCTTCACCTAGCCTGTATCGCAGTTCTCCGTTGTTATATCTCTTTTGCTCGCTCAGACTGCACAACGCTTTGCAGATGTCTCCGTCATAGATAAGAGCACATCCGCCCCAGCTATACTGGCTCCAGTCCTCCGCGCCATTCAGAAGATCCGTCTCTGCAATCTTCTCTGTCAAAACATCCCATTCCGCAAGACCTTTGTGGTCACGAACATATTCGTCAAACAAATCCACTGCGAAGTTACGAACACCTTCGCCCCATGCAGAGCGAACGGGATGGTTTTCAATGTCTTCACGGATGCCAGCCACGTTTTTTGTCATCGCCTTTGTCCTCCTTTTCGTTTTGACAAATTCAGCAGCCCATCAACCTTGATACCTATGAGGACTATTACCGCACGACAAAGTGGCTTCCGGCGGCAGAGAAGAACGCGCACGGCTGCGGCACATATTACTACCGCTATGCCGTTGCCCTGATGCACTGCGGGCGGCTGGCTGATGCGCTCCGCTGTGCCGAGCAGGGCGTGCAGGAGGAACCGGACTATCCGTGGGGCTATTTGCAGCTCGCAAAACTCCGCGCACATTTCGGCGATCGCGCAGGAGCGCTCGATGCCGTGCAGAAAGGGCTTTCCCTCGTGCCGGACGATCATGAATTTTTGACACTGGAACGCGAGATTACGGAGGGAGCAACCATCGAGCAGATGTCCTACCACTGGATCAATCCCGACTTTGACCGCGATCTGCAGGCAGGGGAACATGATACAGCGGATGAAGATGCGTATGCAAAGCAGCGCGTCATCTCCTGCATGACACTTGATGAGAAGGGGCTCGCGCATTTTATGCAGCTCTTTCACCCGGAGCCAAAAGACTACGAGAAGGATGCCCCCTATTGCAGCTTTCACTATCCCATACAGGGCGAGCGCGTGAAACTCGTGTTCAAAATGAATGAGGCGGGGCTGTCCAAACGCAGTCCCGACTGGCTGCGGACACAGAAGGAGCGGCTCGATGACGGGCGCTGGCTGAAACGCGTCGATGAAAGCGGTACGGGTTTACTCGAAGCCGTCCACTTTGATCTGGAAAACCACGTCACACTCATCTATAAATATCCATGGAAGAAAGCACATGTCTCCATTCTGCTCGATGCAGACGGGCACCCAATAGAAAATACAGACAACGCGGAATAAAGTGGGCGTACCACAACATATGGGACGAAACCAAAAAGCGGTATAATGCCGCTTTTTTATTTTATATGAATCGCAGCCCCCTCAATACGTCTCTATGATGTTAAAGTTCGAGTCGCACGCGGCGGGCGTGCGCCCGATCTCGCGGATGATGCGGATGATGTGGTCCTCAGAGAGAGCGCGGGGGCTCTTCGCCCCCGCGTCATGGAGAATCGTCTCCTTGTGCACCGTACCGTCAATGTCATTCGCGCCAAACCCGAGCGCGACCTGCGCCACAGGCACGGTCAGCATGACCCAGTATGCCTTGATGTTGGGGAAGTTGTCGAGCATGAGCCGCGCAATCGCAATCGTCCTCAGATCATCCCACATCGTCGTCTGCTTCACCGTCTGCCCAAGCGCCGTATGCGACGGCAGAAAGGGGAACGGGATGAACGTCTGAAAGCCCCCTGTCTCATCCTGCAAATCGCGCAGACGCAGCATATGCGTCACGCGCTCCTCGACCGTCTCGATGTGCCCGTAGAGCATGGACGCATTCGTCTTGATGCCGAGCGCATGTGCCGTGCGGTGCGCCGTCAGCCACTCGTCCGCCGTCGCCTTGTTCGGGCAGAGTTCATCACGCACGCGGTCGGTCAGGATCTCAGCGCCGCCGCCCGCGATGGACTGAAGCCCCGCCGCACGCAGACGCAGGAGCACATCGCGCACCGAAAGCCCCGACGTCTTTGCAAAATGCGTGATCTCAACCCCCGTGAACCCCTTCAGATAGAGCGTGGGGAACGCCTCATGCAGTGCCGCAAGACGCATCAGATAGTCGTCAAACGTCCAGTCCGGATGCAGCCCGCTCACCACGTGCAGCCCCGCCAGATGCGGGTCACGCGCTGCATCGCGGACGTGCGCCACCGCATCCTCCGCGCTCATCTCGTACGCGCCCTGATCCCCTGCATCCCGCCCGAACGCGCAGAACTTGCAGTGCGCAAGGCATATATTCGTGAGATTCACATGACAGTTTACATTGTAGTATACAATACCGCCGCATTTCTCCTGCCGCACACGGTCGGCGAGGGCGCCAATCCACGCGATGTCATGACACGCAAAAAGGCGCAGCCCGTCCTCCCGCGTCAAACGTGCGCCGCGCGCAATCTTCTTTTCAATATCCAGGTATTCACTGCGCAATATTTTCGTCTCCTAAAGCTTTCCTAAAATCAATCCTGCTTCAAAAATTCGATGTGCTGCGTGAATATCCTGCCGCCCGTACACATGGGGGCATGGATGACAGAAATTCATCACATATATTTTCCTAATAAAGAAGGTTTTTCTATGATTTCGTGGAATCTTCTAATCATTAAAGAATAATTGGAAAAATAAGTTTTTCTTCCTCAACTTGCCTATATGCGAGGTACATATGATAAGAAAAGCGGTTCTGATTGGATTGAGCACCTTACTGATAGGGGTCATTCTGTATGTCTTCCTCGGCGGTCAAAGAGCAGCAGCACCTCCCATGATGACACTGGCAGCAGTGGAGAAACCGCCGCCCCATCCGCCTCCTGATGCCGGGGCGCAGACATCAAATGAGGCGCTCGGGCAAGGCATTACATCGCTGGCAAAAGCAGACAGCACAAGATATTCCATCTACATCTGCTACCCCAAAGAAGATCGTCCGGCGTATATCTATCAGCCTGCCGCGATGCGATCCGCCAGTATGATAAAGGTCTTTATCCTCGGTGCAGCGATGGAAAAAATTCGGGATGGACAGTTTTCCTTGGATCAGACAATCATACTGCATGCACAGGACAAGGTGGGCGGCGCCGGTGTCCTCACGCACTATGCCGACGGATCCGAACTGTCTTTGGACACCCTTCTCCGCTTGATGATTACGGAGAGTGACAACACTGCAACGAACATGGTCATTGATTTGCTCGGCATGGAGAGCATCAATGACTATATCCGGCGCGGCGGTTATGCCGATACGGTTCTGCAGCGCAAGATGATGGATATGGATGCAGTCTTTGCAGGCAGGGACAACTATACCTCAGCCCCGGATCTGGGTCATTTTTTTCAGAAGCTGTACCACCATACTTGTGTCAGCAGCGCATTGGATGCGCATATGTTGGCATATCTAAAGGAACAATCCGATACCGAATGCTTTCCCACCGCGCTGCCGGAGGCAACGATTGCGCATAAAACAGGCGAACTCACAAGACTGTACGACGACGGCGGCATCATCTATATGCAGAATCGTGACTTCATCATGATTGGAATGACAGAAAACTACACCAGCAGGAGCAGGGCGATTGATACACTGCGCAGGATGGTGCGCTGTGCGGCGGAAAATTAAGGAGCGAATGATGATGACCAGAAAACGTTTTTTAGTGCTGCTTTTCATACAGATGGCTTCTCTGCTGACATGCTCTTTTGTCCATGCCGATGAGACACCCGTCATCATCGACCGGCCTGTCATGTGGTCGGAGGAGCGGGCACGCCTGACGCAGGAGTATGCACAGCTGCACTACGGACAGGCGATGACGAGCATCACCCCCCAAGCCATTGTTGTACACTGGACGGCCGGGAACTCATGGGAATCCGCCTACCATCATTTTTATCAGCCGGCAGCAAGCGACGGCACTATGAACTATGCCGCCCACTTCATCGTTGACCGCGATGGTACAATTCTCCGTCTCCTGCCCGAGACGACAATGGGGCGTCACATCATTGGCTATAACTGGTGCAGCATCGGCATAGAGAACGTGGGCGGCGTGAACGGTGCAGAAGACCTCACAGAGGAGCAGCTCACCGCAAACGTCGCTTTGATCCGCTATCTCCATCAAAAATACCCAACCATACGCTATGTATTCGGGCATTATCAGCAGGATAAAGCAAGAGAAAGCGGCCTGTATATCGAACTTGTAAACGGCTATCGCTCGATCAAGACAGATCCCGGAAAGATTTTCATGTCCGGTCTGCGCACACAGCTGCACGCGGATGGGCTGATCTTCTATGAGGACTAAATCCTTTTACGTCCTATGCGGCATACATATTTCTGCAAACTGCATAAATGCCGTGAACGATATGTTCTGCTCATCGTGTTAGAGGAGGAATGACAATGTATGGTACAATGCACAGATGGTTCCTGCTGGTGCTGTCCCTGCTCTGCCTTGGCATGACCGGCTGCGGCGGCCCGGTCAGCATCGGCGGCAGCAGTTCAATGGCAACGGGCTTTGAACCGCTCAAAGAACCCGGGTACTATCAGGAAGTAATCATGCAACCAAACGGCGAATTTTTGGCACGCTACAAGATAGACGATGCACAGGCGGCATCTGCAGGACAGATTTACAAAGTCGATTTCAACGGCGATAAAAAACTCGAAAAGATCACTGCGGTGTATGGCGGCAACGCCATCAACGCCGCATGGAGAGATACCGTCGATCGAGGTTTTGACTTTGCAGCTGTCACGATAGAATATCAAGACGGCTATGTAAAATACAATTTCAAAAACGCACGCATGGCAGCGGCCCCCGGCTACTACGGCGCATATGCCATCCGCTATAAGATCGACGAGGAAAAAAAGAAAAGCAAGGTCGCTTATTTCTATAATAAGCAAGGCGAACAGTTCAGTACAGGTCTTGGATGTGCGCAGCTTCTCTTTACCTATGACGATAAGGACGTACTCATCAAGGTCGGCTATGCCAACACCAACGGCGAACGCGTCACGACCACGCACAAAGACTATGAGACACGCTTCAAATACGACAGCGGGAAAAAGCCAATTGAAATAGCCAACTATGGAAAAGACGACTCTCTCATGGTGGATGTGACAGGCATCGCAAAGACCACCTACAAGATGGATGATAAGGGAAGGGTGACCGAAGCCCGCCACTTTGGCTCAGACGAATCACTCAAGGAGAAAAATACACCGAAGCTTCAGGCGGACAGAGTACTCACGGCCATAAGTGCCGGCGCAATCACAAAGTATACATATGACGGCGACAACATGATGCCATCCAAAATCGCATTCTATGGAAAAGATGAACAGCCTCTTGGCATTAAGGCATGGGGAAACATCGCATCCTATAAACTCAAGTATACAAAAGAGCGAAATGTTGCAGAAATCAGCACATACGGCACAGACGATGCTCCCGTTCCGCTCGACCGCGATATTATCGGCGACAATGTTGTAAAACTCATCATGAGCTATGACGACCACGGCAACCTCATCAAGATAAGCTTTTACGGAAAAGATGACAATATGGTGATTGCGTCAAAACTCAATGCTGCAGAAAGCCGCAGAAAATACGATGATAAACGGCGCAACACCGAAGATGCCTACTTTGGTACGGGAGGAGATGCGATTAACGTCAACGAGGGCGGCCGCGTCTACCATCGTATCGTCCGCGAATATAACGACGATGACGAACTGACACTGAACATATACTATGACAAGGACGGCAACGAGGTTGCAAGAGAAACGCCGGCGGAAACTTCGGCAAAAGCCATGGAAAGCAGTTCCGTGCCGAGTGGAAACGACATATCCGCCTACATTGCTGCAAAGAACCAATACGATCAGCAGATCTCGGTACTGGCAAAGGACATCAATGCCTACCTCGCGTCGAACAAAAACTTCACGCGCGCTGACGGCTTGATTGCACGGGCAGACGCACTCTCGCAGAAAATACAGCAAACGCGCAGCAGTGCGAATGCCGCACAGATTTCTAACGCCATGCTGAAAACGCGGCTTCTGGAAGTCTTCGACGCGGAGCTTGGCCGCATCAACGGTCTGCGTGACGGCATGAAGGCCTCACGCGCAGGCGGTGATTATCAACCGGGATTCAAACGCGGAACAGATGCAGCATATCGCTTTGATGATGTAAACACATCCCTGGATAAAATGCTGTAACAAAACGAATCTCCATCAAGCGGCTGCAGATTCTCCTCTGCGGCCGCCTTTTTTATCTGCGGTGTGCCTATAAAAATTCTACATTTTTCTTTTTTCGGTATTGACAATCTTCAGAAGTTTGACTATACTAAGGATAGTAAAGGAGATCACAGGCGGTTTGATTCAGGACAGACTGCCCTCATGCGTCCCGTAAGCGTATGAGCGAACTCCTGGGTTTTCCCACAGTGTTGACCGTCGAATGGTTGTTCGTGGAGGCATATGGCAGGATTCACTTCGTCTGCTGAACGAAGGAGACACTGGCCAGGCTGCCTACATTACTGGGAGGGGATTCCAATGGGATATTAACCCGTCGCAGATCCTCGTGCATAGGGGCGTGCAATACGCTCGGGTGGGCGTGTTGGTCACGCTGAACAGGTGCGAAAGGCGAAGGACTGCGGCAGTCCGCACGGCGGACACATGGACACAATCGGGTTTCGTAAAGGTAGTTTCACGAGTGGATTCGTGGCGAAGCACCGGATATGTGTCAAAGAGGTTTGTTGTTGTTCAGCATTTTGGAGAAAAGTTCCCCTCTGTATGCTAGCTGCGTTCGGGAACGAAGCAAGGATCTATTTGATGCAAAAGAGTTACCTATCACTTCCCGTATTTTCCACATAACCGCCAGTTGGTGACGAGAAAGCCGATTGGCGGTTTTGTTATGCCATAAAACAATATGCCGTAAAATGATCACCAAAAGCTTTGTATACATGCACATCATTAATTTTACATTCTGCTTTTCCATGTTATAATATTGCTATTATTTCTTGCTCTATTATTAAAAAGGACAGGTGGTTATTGCATGAAGCAGGAAGAAAATGAGTTTATGCAGCATGAGCTTCGGCTTCCGGAGCTGACTTTGCGAGGTATGCTGCTCGGCGCAATCCTTACAGTCATTTTTACTGCGTCGAACGTCTACCTCGGTCTGAAAGTCGGTCTGACATTCTCCTCGGCAATCCCGGCCGCGGTCATCTCGATGGCAGTGCTCAAGATGGCAAAGGACGCGAACATCCTCGAAAACAACATGGTGCAGACGCAGGCGTCGGCGGCAGGAACGCTGTCCGCCATCATCTTCATCATCCCGGGCATGCTTATGATCGGCTACTGGCAGGGCTTTGAGTTTTGGCAGACGCTTGTCGTTTCCGCATGCGGTGGATGCCTCGGCGTACTCTTTACCATCCCACTGCGCCGCGCGATGGTCGTACACAGCGACCTCGCCTATCCCGAAGGGGTCGCCGCCGCAGAGATTCTAAAAGTCGGCAGCCGCTCAAAAGGAAGCGTGCAGTCTGACTCCGGAATTCGTGAGATCCTTGCGGGCAGCTTCGTCGCCGGCATCATCGCCTTCCTCACCAACGGGCTGCAGGTACTCGGCGGCTCTCTTTCTGCATGGTTCCACGTGGGACGCGGCATGACCCAGCTCCCGCTCGGCTACTCAACGGCGCTTGTGGGTGCAGGCTACCTCATCGGTATTGCGAGCGGAATCGCTATGCTCGTGGGGATCCTCATCGCATGGGCGGGATTTGTCCCCTACTTCACCATGACAGAGATGGTGCCCGACGGCATGACACTCCAAAAGTTCGCAGGTGCGGTCTACCAGCAGAAGGTGCGCCTTATCGGTGCGGGTGCGATGGGCGTCGCTGCCATCTGGACACTCATGACACTCGCCCGCCCCGTCATTGACGGGGTAAAGGAGTCCATCGCGGGTACGCACATGGATGATGCAGAGAAAGGGCTGCACCGCATGGACATTGATATGTCGATGAAAAGCATTGCACTCGTCTTCGTCGTGACGGTCATCGGCCTCCTCGCAATCTTCTACCTCTTCGTCTCACCGGAGAATATCCCCGAGAGCCAAAAGCTCATCTTTACTGTCGTCGGCGTCGGCGTATCCGTCCTCATGGGGTTCTTTGTTGCCGCCGCCTGCGCCTATATGGCGGGGCTTGTCGGCACGTCTGCAAGCCCGATCTCCGGCATCGGCATCCTCGGCATCATCGTCGCCTCGCTCGTCATGTACTCCCTATGCTCCTCATTCGGCATCTTTGATATGCCCGGAGGGGAGAAATTTGCGACAGCGACAGCCATCTTTACCACTTCGATCATCCTCGCAATCGCCTGCATCTCGAATGACAATATGCAGGATCTAAAGACTGGTTGGCTCGTCGGTGCAACGCCGTGGCGTCAGCAGGTGGCACTCCTCATCGGCTGTGTGGTCGGCGCGCTCGTCATTGCCCCCGTGCTGAACCTCCTCTATGAGGCATACGGCTTCCCGGGCGCGATGCCGCGCCCGGGCATGGACCCTGCGCAGGCCCTCTCCGCCCCGCAGGCAACACTCATGACCACCATTGCACAGGGCATATTCTCCAGCAAACTTGCGTGGGAGTACATTTACATTGGCATAGGTCTTGGCGTTATCCTCGTCCTCATCGACCAGCTGCTCAAGCGCACGACAAAGAGCTTCGTGCTGCCGCCGCTCGCCGTCGGCATGGGCATCTACCTCCCGCCCGTCATTCAGACACCGCTCGTTGTCGGTGCCATCCTCGGCTACTTCCTCAACCGCCACCTGCGCAAAACCGCAGGTGCTGAGGCAGAGGCGGCAGGTCTTCGACGCGGCACACTCTTTGCCTCCGGGCTGATTGTTGGAGAGTCGATTGTCGGTGTCCTGCTCGCGGGGCTCATCGTCCTCTCTGTCTCAAACGGCGGCGATGAAAGTCCTCTCGCCATCGTCGGCAGCGACTTCGCCGATACCGCTGAAATCCTCGGCCTCTTTGTCTTCTTCGGCATCCTCACCCTCTTTAGCAAGGTGGTGTTGAGCGGGAAAAAGGTATCGTAATAACAAAGGAAAGTAAAACACACCGGCAAAATGCAGCGCCGCCCCAAAGTGAGATCCCTTAGGCTCACTTTGGGAGGCAGGTCATTTCATCGGTGTGTTTATTTTATCGGAAAGCCCAAAGCTCTCTGTCATGACCATACCGGATTTTGAAGCGGATGCAGCACAGAGAAAGACCATCTCATCTACCGTTTTGACTGTGTTGCGATAGAAAATTATAATACAGGGATAGGGCATATTGCCTAATGATTCTTTGCAAAGAATCATAGATTCCAAACGCCAAATATGACGAATGGAACTTAATGGCATCAAAACTCAATATTCTAAGACGATGCTTCCATTTGCTTCATCAAATAATCCATCTTGCATTGCCATTCTTTTTCAATCTCTTTGCAAAATGCACTAAGTTCTCGTTCTCCATCCTGCGACGTATACTTACCGCATTTCCAGACAGTACGCGCCAAGGAACGGTTAAAGCGTTCTACCGCTTTGGTCAATGAAAAAGAATATTTCTTCTTCATCTCGTATGTATCATCGCCGAACCAATGAGAAACTGTCACACATTCTTCCATCCAGTCGGTTTTGATGCTATCATAGAATTCACTGGGCGATTTAAGATTTTCTTTGATTCGCGCCGCCAGCCATTCATTGGGATGATCCTGCCTATCTTCAATGTAGTCCGTATTTTTCGTACGGAAGGTATAGAAATCTGATGGCAGCGACAGCGTCTTCCCCGTACAGCCTTCTATCTCATTGACAAAGGACTTCAGTGCTCGTATCAAACGATTGTGCGTGTCATACTTGAAATTGCCGGACACCTCCGCGTATCGTACCACCGCATTCAGTTTCCTTTGCTGATAAAGTACCATAAGCTGCTGCGCCAGTGCATCGGCCTGGGAGTATACTTCATCGCGAAAAGCACGCTTCCCGGCGGAACGTGCGTCGGAAACGGAATTATATTTATACTCGTCCTCATCGGAAGCGTAGGGATGCGGTAACTCGGATTCAAAATCATTTTTATCATCAAGACTGAAATTATAATCCCATTTTGATGGTATTTCCCACTCCAACGGCTCTTTCATCTGTTCCTTCAGTTCCGCCAGACGTTTTTTCTGATCGACATGATTCTCCACCAAACGCAAAGCATTTTCTGGGCAGAGCGAAATAATATTTTTGACCTTCTCCAACACATTATCAAGGACAATTCCAGGCGCTATGACATCAACGATGCCGGCAGCATCCTCATGCAACAGGTCACAGTCTACCGTGCACATACCACAAGCATTGCATTTTCCTTTTTCGACGATCAGCTTTTGCATTTTTTATACTCCCTTCATAACGGTTAAGAAAGACTCTGAAATTTCCTTATGTATTCGTCACCGATAACCAATGCGCGATTTGCCTGCTGGCTGACCTTTCCGTCCGTCTCAAAAAGTGGGGCTTCCAGTATATCCTTTATCGCTTTGGCAAGATTGATACAGCTCATCAGAGATTTTTTGTCATCTGCCGAATAGTTCTGCCTATCAAAGCCATGTCCGTCTATGATTTTATCCGTATATTGAATACTCTTCAAAAACAGCAAATTCATCTGCGCCAAAAGTTTTAGGAAGGATTCGGCCTTATCCCCAATTCCTTTCAATGCGATTTGCGCAGTTTCGTATTGATGGGCGATTACCTCAGCCTCATCACTTCTCGTATAAGCAAGATCCAAATTTATTTTAGCTTCTTTTTTGATTGCGCCGGAAAGCCCTCCGTATTCCCAAGAAAAAAGAAATGTCCCGATGATTTCCTTATCTGACATAGAAACACCGGACACCGAAATCATTTGATCAATGCTCCGTATGCTGTTCTCTTGCAACACCAACGCACGGTCTCCATCCAACGAGTCTACTTCCTTGAAGTTTATCTTGATGATTTTTCGATAGACCTCTAAAAACTTCGGTAAACTTCCGTTCATGATTCCTTTTTTGCGATTGGCGAGCTTCAACAATGTTTGTGTCGTTTTTGCATATTCCTCACGAGATTTGCGGGCGGCGCTTTCCACTATGCTGAACGCTTCGTAATTTATGCTGCGCGCTTGTTTCTCATATTTATCAGACTGCCACATATCGTAAACGAGTTTTCCAACGCCCACGGTCACGGGGATAACAAGCGGTAGTGCCATATCGTTCCTCCTATAATTCTAAAACCGCATCCTCGTCCATAAAGAACTCATCAAATTCCTCAAGAGTCTTAAATTTTACATGGCGGTTGAAGTTCGTCATGATGCAGTCCAGTCCCCCTGCAATAACAGCCACATCATTTGCCAGCGTTCCTGTCGCGATAAGGGCAAATCCTTCGCGCAGGTTTTTTTCCCATTTTTGTGCGTCATCGGCAATATATTTTTTGAGCAAATCTTGCTGATGCTTCATTTCTGCCAATGCCTCTGCCGCAATCTGTGATACAAGATTACGTTTGTCCTCGGCCATTCGGCTTTTCGCTGCATCCATCAGAGAAAAAATACACCCACAAGCAACCGAAACAACAACGCTGCCAATAACCGCTCCCACGACTGGAACAGGTATCGCCGTTTGTCCAATCACCGCACCCATGGTTTCTGCGGCAAAAAGCGTCCCCGTTCGGCTGACTTGTTCCACAAACTGTCCATCATCCAGCTTGCCGTCGAGCCAGTCCACCACAGAATCTTTCACCATGAAGCCAATCGTTACCGCATGAGCAACAACGTTCGCCTTGGCAGCCTGTTTCAAAATCGTTACGCCGCTTTGTTGCATGACTTTATTAGCCGCAGTGATGCCTATTTTTTGCAATTCTGATGCAGCTATCATGGTTCCTGTTTGTACCGCAACATCTTTTCCAGCCTCACACAGGGATTTCTCGTCTTTGGCCACGCTAACGAGCGCATTGACGCTGGCAGTCACGAGCGGTATGGCCGCTGCTTCAAAATCTTCACCAACACGTTTTTTTGCTTCTTTTACAGATTGGGATAGAAGCTTTTCTACTTCGTCGGTCCTTTGCGAAGATATGGATTGTACCACACCACGAGACGCTTCGTATATTGATTTTACTGCGTATTCGCCTGCGTTCGCAGCAGCGCGCACGGTCAATTCCGTGCTGACTCCCGCATGGGCAACAATGCCATCTCCAATAAGCATTACGCTTTCTTCGTACTTACCATCCCGCAAAAATTGTGCCGCAACTTCAAAGTTCGATCTACTTTGTTTCGACTGGTTCAAATGGGATTGTGTGAAGCGGTAATTCCACTCGCTGTTTGCAGCCGCTCGAATATCCTCATCGCTGGAAAAGGGCATGTTCTGTGCCATAGAATGTACTTGCGCCAAAGGAACAATATGGTCAACCTGTCCCGTATGATAATTAGCGCGAGCTTGTCCATATTTATTGATTGCCATTCGGCGATCTGCGTGAAGCGTTTCTCCTGTAATGTGGTCCGTCGTTGCAGCTTTGCCATCAAATACGGCTTCCTTATATTTTTGGCGTTTTGGAATATCATCATAAAGATTACGATTGCCAGTATAGCTTTCCGCTACATTGTTGATATTCGCGGGCTCTCTCATGGCTCTATCAAGATCACGAAATGATGTGTAAAGCAGATTTCCCATAATGCCCCTCTTCCCAGTACCGTCATACAGCTGAAAGTCCTTGATGTACTCCATTGTAACAAAAAGTGCACAGCTCTTGGTTACCTGATAGGTAACTGGAGAAATTTTTACTCGTGTTGTCACGGCCAATTCTTTATCCCCAACAGTCTCCTTTGCTCGGCTACGAAATCGTCGATCGCTCGGTTGCGCTCCTGCTGTGTCATTGTCTCTGGCAGATTTTTCATAAAAGCATCCGCCCGATGCCCCAGTTCGACATGCTTCATATCGTCAAGCCGTTCCTCCTCAGAAAGATTGAATGTGCTCGAGAGGACAGCATTTCTTGTCTGCCAGTAGGCAAGTTTTTCCGGGTCATCTTTGAACATTTCCATAAATGCGTCGACACTCTCCACGGCTTTTATTTCTTCCTGCTTGACTATGGGCGGCGTGTAGCTGTCGTGAGCAGATTGCTCTGTCGAGGAAGTTGGCGCGGCGATTCCTTGTTTCATGTCGGCGTCTGATGAAACAACCGATTGCGCCGCAAGCCTATCAGCAGATTTTTCGGGCGTTGGCTCGACCGGACTTTCTTCCGTTGCACTTGGTCGTCGGACAGACGGCGCATCATCCTTCGGCTCAGCTACGGGAACGCGCGGCAACGTATTTGGAACGTCGTGCTTTGGCAGGAAACAGAACGCCACGGCAGGTGCGATCACCAGTGTCAGCAGTGCTATCCTGCCCCATTTTGCCCAAGACCTGCGAAAGAGCACCGCCCGACGAAGTTCCTGCACGTCCCGATACCGTCTGTTCGGATCAATTTCCATACATTTAGCAAATATTTTGGCAAGATAGCCGCAGTACTCCTCCGGCAGTGATTTTCGCATGGTTACACCGATGGCGTAAATGTCACTCCTTGCGTCCGTCTGTCCATAGCCGAACTGCTCCGGCGGGGCATAGCCCTTTGTGCCGAGATGCATCGTGTCCTCGTCGCTGTGTTCCTTGAAGATACGGGCAACATCAAAATCAATGAGTCGAATGATGCCGCCGCTTTGCAAGATAAGGTTGGACGGCTTGATGTCACGGTGAATGATGCCCTGTTTATGAATCGGGACAAGCCCTTCGCATAGCTGCAAGAGAACACTCTCTGCCTCGTGCTCCGAAAAATACGCCTTGCGACCGATACGATCAAGCAGAGATTCGCCCTGCACATATTCTTCCACGACAACCGTCTCGCCGTTATCCTCGATACAATGCAGGATGCGGGGAATCAACGAATAATCCTTGCCTTTGAGCGTCATATAAGGAAGCTCCGTCAAAGCGATGCGTTTCAGCACGACCAATCGCCCCGATTTCTCCAACGCCAACCACACTTCACCCTTGTCGCTGGATTTGAGCAGTCGTATCCTCTGAAAAACTTCTTCAAAATATGCAGTTATCTTGGTATCCAAGAAATCACCTTGCTTTCTTCTACATACCGTATTATCCTATAGATTGGGTCGATACCATGAAGCGCCGAGATGTCACACCGAAGGTGCAGACCGATTGGTTCGGTTTCTGTAAGATGTGAGGACATATCATATTGCATAGGAGAGCAGCATTATGCCGAAAAGCACCGAGGAGCTGAAGAACGATTTGCACCAAGCCTCCGGGCTGGAGGGATTTCTGGTGGACAACCAGAAAAACTTCTGCCAATACACGCTGGCAGAATATTTGCATCATCTTCTGGAAGAAAAACACCTGATTAAAATGGATGTTGTCCGAGATTCCCTCTTGGAGCGGCTCTATGCTTATCATATATTCGCTGGACGCAAAAAGAACCCTTCACGAAACAAGGTCATCTCCCTCGCTCTCGCTATGAAGCTGACACCGGAGGAGACGCAATATCTCCTGTACTATGCGGGAGTGGAACAACTCTACGTCCGCAATCCGCGGGACAGCATCCTGTGGTATGCACTCGATCACCATATGAGCGTGATTGATACGAACATCATGCTCCAAAAGATGTCGGAATCGCCCCTGCTGAATGGAGAAGCGGAACTGCCTTAAGGAATCACTGATAAATTCAGTCCCCATGATAAACAAATTGTATAACGTAAAGTCATTCCCGTTGATACTAAAAGTGCTATGGCAGTGCTGTGTATTTTGTCCTATAATATGATGAAGTCTTTCATAGGTAATGCAGTGTATATTCAGCGCATCCCCCAAGGCCTCTCGATTTCTAAATGGCTGTGTTTGACCACACCAAAGGAGAATCTCTATGCAGAAAAAAATTCGTTATCTCAGCATGCTTCTTGCACTGATCTATCTTTTTCAAACAGCGCAGACAAGTGCCGCCGCTGCGCCCATACTCTCGCGCATCGTGCCCGTCGTTCTCTTTGCAGAGGAGACTTCGGGCATTCCGGCACCCACGGAGTACCCGAACAGGATTGCCGAGGGGGTCATCTTTCGCGGCGAAAATCTCTATATCAAGACGCGCTTTTTCGGCTATCCCGCGTGGGGGACACTCGCCTACCGCAGCGACACGGAGACGGGGCGCACACTCTCGTATACAGAGCTTGAATGTACGCCGATCACAGACAGCGACCGTATCATCATCGGCTACGAACAGCTTGTCATGATTCCCTTTGCACAGCTTGGCACAGCAGAGACCGACCTTTGCATCACGGCAGACGGCTCACAGGGCGGCTCTGCGTACGCCTATATCCGCGGCATACGGACGGAGCGAACATAATATACTCAAAAAAGGGAGCTATGACAATGGATATGAATAAAGCATTCCTACGGATGATGGCAGAGCAAAGAGAAATTGCACTTGCAACCGCAGTGGATGATATACCGCATGTGCGCATCGTGAATTTTTGCTATATGCCCGAGGAACATCGTCTCTATTTTGCGACTTTCTATGATAACGACAAGGTACGTGAACTTGCCCTGAATGACCGCGTTTCCTTCACCACGATTCCGCACAATGGAACAAACGAACACATTCGTGCCAGTGGTATCGCTGCGCGCAGCACACGTACCATTTCCGCACTTGCAGATGCATTCACGGCAAAGATTCCAGCGTATCGCGAAACTATTGACTCTGCCGGAGATGCACTAATCCTGTATGAAATCACATTTGATACCGCCGTGGTTACGGTCGATATGGAGCACATCGAAACCATCCATATATAGTCATGCGTCCGTTTTGCATTACAGACTTACACAACGTAAGGAGTTTTATCCATGAAGCACACACACAAATATACCGTCATCACCGGCGCAAGCTCCGGCATTGGGTATGAGGCGGCAAAGGCATTCGCCGCACGCGGGCACAGCCTTATCCTCATCGCACGGCGCACGGAGCGTCTTGAAAAGCTGCGCACAGAGATTCACGCGGCGCATCCGAGCATTGACATCATCTTAAAAAGTGTTGATCTGTCGATTGCCGAAAATGTCCTGCGCGTCTACGAGGAGGTCAAAGTGCTTCCTCTCGGGACATGGGTCAACAATGCAGGCTTTGGCATCTACGGTCACATCGGTGCACAGGATCTCACCAAGACCCGTCAAATGCTCCATCTGAATATCGAGGCGCTGACAATGTTCTCCGCCCTCTTTGTACGCGACTTCTCCGAAACAGAGGGCGCACAGCTCATCAACATCTCCTCGGTCGGCGGCTATACCATCGTCCCGACCGCCGTCGCCTACTGCGCGACAAAGTTCTACGTCAGCGCCTTTACTGAGGGACTTGCACAAGAACTTTCCGCACGCGGCGCAAAACTGCGTGCAAAGGTGCTCGCACCTGCCGCCACACAGACCGAGTTTGGTGCCGTCGCCAACGACAACCCCGCCTACGACTATGACAAAGCATTCGGAACCTACCACACGAGTGCCGAGATGGCTGCGTTTCTGCTTCAGCTCTATGACAGCGACAAAACCCTCGGCATCGTTGACCGCGAGACGCTCACATTCCGCCTATGTGCGCCGCAGATTTCCTATGCAGGTAATTCACCGCGGAATCAGAACCTATAGAACGCACTCAAAAAGCTGCTGCACGAAGTTTTTCCACTTCATGCGGCAGCCTTTTTGTTTTTTGATTTATGCGTGAATTTCAAGTGATTTCTCTATCCATTCATTGATGTCGCGATACACTGTGCGGATAGTGCGCAGTTTCTCTCCATAAACGAGTACGAGCATATGCGCACATACGCTCACAATCTTCTGGGCGCTCATATTCATCCGCTGATGGAACAAGGTTTCTGTCACGTTCGTCATCTCATGGGCGACATCATTGCGCAGCTTTCGCACAGGTGTGATTTTCTCCAACGCCGCCAACAGCGCTGTATGCAGCGCTGCGTCATGCACGCGCTGCACCTTTCCTGCATATACACAGCAAAGATAGAGCAGATAAAAGGACAGCTCTGTATCACGATAGCCCCCAAGTTCCCGGTTCAGATACGCGAGCAGCTCCGGCTCCTGCGCTGCAAGCTTCTCCCGTGATAGATACCGCTTATCGCAAAGCGCACGGAGAGGCAGCTTGACGTTCTGATTGGTATAATCACGCAAAAACTCATAGAGGAACGGGATCATGCGCAGCATGAGATTCGAAAGGCGCCCCGTCTCTTGATCAATCTGCATGAGGAGAAAATATTCAACAAGGCTCTCCGTTTTACGATCAAAAGGAAACAGCTTCTTCCCATTGTATTCGCGCAGGCTTTCCTTTGCCTCCTCCGTGAGGAGCATGCTGCGCTTTGCCGCATGGCGAAGGAGCTGTTTCGTCTCTATTGGGACAAGGGCGCTTCGATGGGCAATCTTAAGCGCCGCCGCATACTCATAGGATGCAGTCAGCGACAGGATGCGGCTGCGCTCCGCATAGTAACGAAAAATCCCGAGCGGCGGCTCCTCGCAGCGATTTTCCGCGCCTTCCTCATCATCAAAATTATTTTCGAGCAGGGCGTCGATGTCCTCCGCATCCTGCGTCGCCTCATTGCGCCGATTGGAGCGCCGTGCGGGAGAGGAGACCTGTACCCCGACACATCCCTCGGTATCAGCCGCCAGCATTGCAAGCACCGTCTTCATCTGCGGCGTCCCGGAGCTGAGATTGAGCAGTAGCGTATGTTCTGGATACGTCTCCCGCAGGCGCAGCACCTCCTGCGGCAGAACCTTGCTGAAGGACTCATACAGATGTGCGTCCCGAATGCCCGTAAAGATCTCCTCTATCGCGCAGTGCGGGGCAACGCGCTGAATCGCCCGCGTGTACCGATGGTCGCGGCGCTCTTTCTCCTCCATATCCTGCGTATAAAAAAGAACCACGCGCACCGCCTTATAGTGCCTTAGGATATGAAGCATTGCGCCATCATAGCAGCCGCGCACGGGATCGGTATCTCCGAGCGGCGAAAAGAGTATCTTTTCCATCATTCCTGTCCCTTCCAAATATCCGCATCGACCGCGCCCATCCCAAGTGCCGTCTTAATCCCAATCCCGGCATAGGGCGC
>ERZ773054.603-NODE-603-length-26253-cov-3.346515_pt1 | contig 26253 bp, 22 predicted proteins | sample MGYA00580630_ERZ773054 | MGnify/ENA primary metagenome ERZ773054 (study PRJEB29015, sample SAMEA2737994) | human oral metagenome | biome: human oral; feature: human-associated habitat; material: dental | place: China | collected 2115 ... | reverse complement strand
GAAATGATAATAGAGTGAAGAATGAGGGCTGGAGTAACTAGTGAGTGGATTATGATTCAAGTTCAAGCTAGTCTCATCAGCAGGTGAAATGGTTCTCGTTTGACTACTTGATAGCGGTAGTCGGTGGCATAGCTTGCTACTGTCTCTATCTGTTTAGTGTTCATCTCTAGGAGCAAGTAGCCATGAGACGTCAAGTGAGCCGGTGCTGTAGTGATAAGCTGCTTAATCAAGCTCAGTCCATCGTCATCAGCGTAGAGGGCGATAGCCGGCTCGTAGGCCAGCTCCGGCGACAGACCATTCTCCCCGGGAGATAGATAAGGTAGATTAGCGACGACGAGATCAAACCGACTATCGACCGGTAGATCGCTTAGTAGATCTGACTGATAAAACTTGATCTGTTGGCCGGATGGTAAAAGCCGAGCAGCATTGCGCCTGGCGACTAGGAGGGCGGACTCAGATATATCGCAGGCGCTAACGGCTAGGTCAGGATGGGTTAGCTTGACACTGATAGCCAGACAGCCTGAGCCGGTGCCGACGTCAAGTACCGTCCTGAGATGATTGTCTTGCATTAGTTCACCCAGTATGGCGAGGATAACTTCGCTCTCGGGGCGGGGAACGAGTACTTGCTCGTTTACCAGAAAGCTATGCCCGTAAAAATCACACCTACCGGTCAGATAGGCGATCGGCTGACGCTGAGTACGCTGTAGCAGTAATTGCCGGGCTTGTTGCTGTTGTGGCTGTGTCAGGGCGGTCGCATCGTGAGCTAAGAGCCATTCTCGTGATCGTCGAAGGACGTGGGTGAGGATGAGCTCGCTATCCAGCCTGGCAGAGGCTATGCCCGCTTTAGACAGCGTCTTAGTGCTGATAGCTAGAAAGCCGGCAATGGAGAGGCGGGGGCTATTCTTGGTGATCGGATCCATGTTGGAGGTTGAGAGTACGTTCTTGATCCTGCAGCTCCCGGATGATATCGTCAATTTCGCCCGATAGGGCACCGGGGATATTGGAACGAGAATATTTGATACGGTGATCGGTGATGCGATCCTGGGGAAAATTGTAGGTGCGAATCTTTTCGCTTCGCTCGGCTGAGCCGATCAGGGCACGTCGTTCGGCGGTTTCGTTGGCGGACTTCTTATCAAGCTCCATCTGGAGCAAGCGAGATCGAAGCACCTCCATGGCTTTTTCTCGGTTCTGAATCTGCGAGCGACCGTCTTGATTAGTGATCACCAGCCCGGTCGGCAGGTGGGTGATTCGCACCGCTGAGTCGGTGGTATTAACACCCTGGCCTCCATTGCCGGAGGAGCGATAGATATCAACTCGCAAGTCCTTGGGGTCGATTTGAATCTCGGTCTCGGTTGCTTCGGGCAGGACGGCGACGGTAGCGGTGCTGGTGTGTACTCTACCTTGGCTCTCGGTGACCGGTATGCGCTGCACTCGGTGAACGCCGGACTCAAACTTGAGTTGAGCGTAGGGCTGTTTGCCGGTGACCTTGAGGATTGCCTCCTTGACGCCACCGGATCCGTTGGCATTTTCCGAGATCAGCTCAGTCTTGAGGTGGTGGTTCTCAGCGTAACGTAGATACATCTTGAGCAAATCACCGGCGAAGAGGGCCGCCTCATCGCCACCTACGCCGGCTCTGATCTCTAGAATGACGTTTTTGTCGTCGTTCGGATCGTGCGGCATCATTAGGTCCAGCAGCTCTGCCTCGGCAGCCTTAAGCTGCTGTTCAAGCTCGCCGATCTCTGCCTGGGCTAACTCAGCCAGCTCAGGTTCATCCTTGCTGTTAGCTAGCTGCTGATCTTCCGCCAGGCGGGCGACCAGCCGGTCTCGCTGTTCGGTTTTAGCGATCAAGTCATTTAACTCGGTTAGTCGACGACTCTTGGCGGTGGCACCGGGGTCACTGAAAGCATCGGGGCGAGCCAGCTCGCTAGCCAAGGCTACCTGCTCTTGCTTTAACCGGTCTAAGTTAATTTCGATACTCATGCTACTCTTTATTATACTGTATGATCTAGGTTTGGGGTGATTGGGAATGGGGGGGTGAATACTAAAAACCCACTCCTAACTAAAATAGAGTGGGTTATCCGGGCGGCTTATGCTACTGTGCTTCAGCTACCGGCTCTTTGGTCGACTTAGTCTTGGCGTCAGCCTTGGCCTGCTTCGCTTTGGCGTCCTCTAGCTTCTTAGCTAGCTCTTGACGGTGAGCCTTGGCGGCTTTGAGCTTGGCGGTGAAACGGTCAACTCGTCCTTCGGTGTCGATGATCTTTTCCTCACCGGTGAAGAAGGGGTGGCTGGCTGACGAGATATGGATCTTGACCACGGGATACTCCTTACCGTCTTTCCATTTGATAGTTTCACTAGTGGGAGCGGTAGAGCGAGTCAAGAATGAGAAGTGAGCCGCCTCATCCTCAAAGACCACTAGCCGATAATTATTAGGGTGAATACTGCTTTTCATATCTGTAGGATTATAGACTATGTTTCATCTAAAGTAAACCCCAGCACGATGCATAACGCTGTGCTCACTCAGGCGAGGAAGCTGCGTAATCATACTTGCCGTGATTGGCGAGTTTCATTAGCATCAGCTGGATAAACCCAGCAACTCAGTATCCAGCAGATACTGAGGCCGGACTATTTACAGAAAAGTAATCGTACTCAGTGGTACTATCTTGAGTGGAAAGATAGGCGATGTATCCTGCTGGGCTGCTGGGTGCTGGACAGGCCACAGCATGGTGCATAACCCACTACCTACCTGGGATGGCATTAATAGGAAGCCGTACCTTTTTGGTAAGTAGACCTAGCTCAAGCATCAGCTGGACAGGGGGGTTAGCGTTGCTGCTGACCTTGATTTTGCTGGCCCAAAGCTATGCAAGGCGAAGATTCTTTAACCTCTTTGCTACCACCAGCGCACATGGTTATGACCAAACTCTTCATGTTGTCGCTAACTGACTTGTCTGAGGCCAGCTTAGCGTTAGCAGCGTTGAGCTGAGTAGTTAGGTCGGTATTCTTCTTGGTCAAGTCCTCGATGGTTTTCTTGTTCTCGTCCATGGTCTTCTTATTGTCGGTTGCTTGCTTAGTCAAGCCGGCGATCTTGTTTTGTAAAGCGTCGAACTGGTCTGATGTCTTGCTATTGGTGGTGCTGCTGGCATTGTCCTTGTCTCGAAGCTCTTGGAGCTCAGCCTTGGTGTCGCTCAGCTGGTTGGCACTCTTGCTGTTCTGGATGGCGAAGTAAACAGCGCAAACGGTCGAGATGATGAAGAGGACGCAAAAGACTATAGTCAAGAGAGAGATAGTTAGCTGCTTAGGCTGACCGGATACCGACTTCTTCTTAGCCGGGGTCTTATTAATAGTCACGTCGCCGGTCTGACTGTCTGCCATGGCAGCCGCAGCGGACAAGGCATCACCGATCGGCGAGCTGCTATCGCTACTCTCACTAGTTGGTGTGGTGCCTGATGAGCTGGAACTATCGACGCTTACTCCGGGTGTACCCTCGGGCGTGACCGGGTCAAGCGGATTAAAGCCGAGCGGGGAAGCGTGGCTGGCCATTAAGTCAGCCCCGAAGACGGCGCTAGTATTGCCGGCCGGGTCGGCCGGCTTGTCTGAGCCGGTCTTCTCTTTCTTCTTGCGGGAGAAGAGTGAGCCTTTCTTGCTCTTTTTCTTCTTAGACTTCTCCTCACTAGCCGGTGTCGGCTCCGGTGCAACTACACTTGATGTCGGCACAACCGGCTTAGGGTCGGTCGAGGTAGTATCAGTGAGTGAGCCGGCATTGGTTGCGCCGGATAGGATGTCGTTGAATGACTGACTGTCTGATTGTCCACCAGCTACATTGCCGTTAGACATCTGATCTAGACGTGGGGCGGCTGAGGCTGCTTGGTGACCTCCCGTCACACCATCTAGATTAGCCTGCTGAGCTAAACGGTCGTTACCGGCTAGGAAGTTATCCGGTGCCGGGTCATTAGCCAGCATCGTATCGCTGACTGGCTTGGCTAATGTTGGTCGAAAAGGATTGTTGTCTTCTGGCATGTTTGTTGTGTCTCCCACCTCATAAATTATTAACTCTGTAAGTATATTAGCAAAAGCGTTTTCTAGATGCAAGGGGCTTGAAGGGTCGCCCCCTCCTTTATTTGTCGTGTGATCACGAGATTAAAATCTCCAGCCCAGTGTATAGCGGTATCATCAGTAGACTAAATGTGTTATCATTATCACTGTAATACTAATTAACGAAGCAGCTATCTGCATAGCTCCTGATATCTCGGGGCAGATAGTGGTGAGGAAAGGAGTTAAGAATAATAATATGTCAGCTGACATCAAACAACTATTTGAGGCGGGGGCACACTTCGGACATCAGACTTCACGATGGAACCCGAAGATGGCCAAGTATATCTATGGCAAAAAGGACGGTATCCACATTATCAACTTGGACCGGACGGTGGCGCAGCTTGATCGGGCGAGCGACTTTCTGAAAGAGGTGGCTGGGCGAGGTCGCCAGGTCTTATTTGTCGGTACTAGGAAGCAGACCAAAGAGATCGTGAAGTCGGCTGCCGAGTCGGTCGGTATGCCATATGTAACCGAGCGATGGCTAGGCGGTATGCTGACTAATCAGCATACCATCGTGTCACAGATCAAGAAGCTAAAGTTACTAGAGAAGAGAATGGCGAGTGGCGAGCTGGCTAATCGTTATTCTAAGCTGGAAGTGCAGCGCATTCAGGGGGAGATTGATACACTGAATACTCGCTATGGTGGCATCAAAGAGATGCGGGGTAAACCGGGAGCGATGGTGGTGCTGGACGCCGTGACAGATCGCAACGCTATTACCGAGGCGCAGAAGCTGCGTGTGCCGGTGGTGGCAGTCTGCGACTCTAATGCTAACCCAACCGGCATCGACTACGTCATTCCAGCTAATGATGATGCTCTAGCCGGGCTGCGCTTGATCATAGATCAGTTGGCCGAGGCGGTTAAAGACGGTAGTAGCGTGGCGGCTAAGCGAGCCGAAGAGCGTCGAGCTGAAGAAGCCAAAGATAAAGAGTCTAACGAAAAGTAGATAGAATTAAATAAGTGTAAAGCTGGGGAGAAGACAATGAGTGTAAGCCTGGATGAGATCAAGAAACTGAAAGAGCTGACCGGTGTGGGACTAACTGACGCCAAGAAAGCTTTGGTAGAGGCCGGGGGTGACTTCGACAAGGCGCTTGAGGCGATGCGAAAGAAAGGTCTGACTAAAGCCGAGAAGCGAGGTGAACGAGAAGCTCGAGAAGGGCTGATCGAGTCTTATGTGCATGGCAATCGGATCGGAGTGATAGTCGAGCTTAATTGTGAGACCGACTTTGTGGCTCGCACTGACAACTTCAAGAGCCTAGCCCACGAGCTGGCGATGCAGATTGCCGCCATGCGACCAAAATGGGTGTCACAAGATGACATACCCGAGGCGGAGCGAACTCGTAAGCGGGAAGAGCTGGTTGCTTCGGCTAAAGCCGACCCGAAGAACGCTAATAAGCCGGCCGAGATCTTAGATAAAATCATCGACGGTCAGTTGAACAAATATTTTTCTGAACTAGTCTTGCTTGATCAAACCTACTGGAAAGATGACAGTAAGACGATCGGTACACTGGTCAAGGAAGAGATGGCGAAGCTAGGTGAAAATATCGTGGTTCGTCGCTTTGCCAGGCTGGAGCTCGGTGTTAGCGAAGACTAACTTGCCGTGCTAAAATAGCAGTACATGGATACAAGTATTTACGACCAGAAGTTTGAGTCAGCAGTGGCTCACTTCGCCGAGGAGATTAAGAAGGTTCGCACCGGCAGGGCTCACCCTGATATGCTTAGCGGCGTACAGGTAGAGGTCTACGGTACTAAGATGCCTCTTAACCAGGTGGCAAATATTACAGCGCTGGAGGCGACGCAGATCTTAGTCACGCCGTTTGACCAAGCTAACTTGCGAGCGATTGCCGGTGCTATCAGCTCGACGCCGGATCTAGGCTTTAATCCGAGCGACGATGGTCACAATGTGCGGGTGCCGATCCCACCTTTGACCGAGGAACGACGGCGAGAGATCGTCAAAAGTCTCAATAACAAAGTTGAGGAGGCTAAGATCGTCGTGCGGTCAGTGCGTGATGAGGCTCGCAAAGCGATCAAGGTGGCTAAGGCGGGTAAGCACATTTCCGAGGATGACGAGAAGCGCATCCAGGCCGGCATTGACGACTCGGCAAGTCAGGCTAACGAGCAGATTGCTAAGATTGCCAAGGATAAAGAGACCGAGATCATGACTATCTAGTCCTAGCGGATGCCGGGATGCTAAATAGGATAGAGAGACGTAGCTGATGGAGCAGGCGGAGCGAATTATACCTAACCATCTTGGCTTGATCGTTGACGGCAATCGACGTTGGGCAAAAGAGCGGGGCTTGACTACCTACGAGGGACACAAGCAGGGCTTTGAGGTCTTAAAGCAAGTAGCTTACTATGCTCAGGCTCGCCGGATCCCCTACCTCAGCGCCTTTATCTTTTCGACTGAGAACTGGCAACGTAGCGAGAGTGAGGTGAGCTACCTGATGAAGATCTTTCTCCACGCCTTTCGCCACGATATGAAGCAGATGATCGGAGATGGCTTTCGGATTATCTTCTTAGGACGACGAGACCGAGTTAGCCAGGATATCCTGCGTGCTATGGATGAAGCAGAGAAGCAATCGGCAGGCAATAGTCAGACGGTGTTGGCGCTTCATTTTAACTACGGCGGTAGGGCCGAGATAATCGATGCCGCTAGACATTTAGCGGCTGATGTCAGAGCGGGCAAGGCTAACTTGGCTGAGATGAACGAAGAACGCTTCGCCGGGTATATGTATCATCCCGAGCTACCCGATTTAGACTTGATGGTGCGGACGAGCGGCGAGCAACGTCTGTCGGGCTTCATGCTGTGGCGGGCGGCATATAGTGAGCTGATGTTTATCGACAAGAACTGGCCTGATATGACTGAGCAAGATATCGACGATATCATAGATAAATATTCTCAGCGCAACCGTCGGTTCGGCAAGTAAGTTATGGCGGGTGACGGTGATTTGACTGGTCGTCGGTGAGAAATAGGGGTAGAATAATATCAAGCAAATATCGGATGACGAAAGGGGTAGGATAAATGATACTAGCATGGTGGCAAATAGTGCTGGGTGTGATCGTGGGCTTGGTGATCTTGACTATCTTAGTGATAGTGCACGAGCTGGGTCACGCCGTCGTGGCTAAGCGTAATGGTGTGGACGTCGAGGAATTTGGTATTGGCTTCCCGCCTAGGGCGAAGGAGTTTGGCAAAGTTAAGGGTACGCTAGTGACCCTTAACTGGCTTCCCCTAGGTGGCTTCTGTAAGATGAAGGGTGAGAATGATGACGCTACGGGCAAAGGTACCTATGGGGCGGCTTCGCTCCGGGCGAAAGCCAAGATCTTACTGGCCGGCGTAACGATGAACTTTTTATTAGCCTGCTTGCTATTCACCATCCTGGCGCTATTTGGCATACCTCGCATCATGCCGGGGCAATTTGCTGTTGCTTCCGATGATCACGGTGAGCGGGGGGTGGTTGGTATCTACTCGGTAGTCAAGAACTCACCGGCCGAGCGGGCTGGGCTCAAAAAAGGCGACCGACTAGTGTCAGTAGCGGGAAAGTCGGTCGGGTTATCGTCGGAAGTGCCGCTATTAACTAAACAGAACGCCGGGCGCCAGGCTGACATAGTCGTGATCAGGGATGGTAAGAAGCGGACGGTCAGAGCTAAGATTGGCGACCAAGATAACTCCGGGCGGGGTCGGCTGGGTATCCAAACGACTCAGCTTCATGCCGGCACGGTACGAGCGACTTGGAGTGCGCCGATAGTAGGGGTGGTTACGGCGGGACAATTCTTCCGGATGACTCTAAGCGGTCTGGTTGGTTTGATCGGCAATCTATTCCGGGGGCTGTGGGGACTGGTCGTTAATTCTCCAGCAGCGCAGGCCGAGCTGGCCAGTGTCTCTGATGGCGTGTCCGGGCCGGTCGGCATCTTGGGGCAGATTTTCCCCAGTGCTATGGTGGCAGGTCCGATAACACTACTATATATATCCGGCGTCATCTCGGTCTCGCTGGCGGTGATGAACTTGCTGCCGATCCCGGGGCTGGACGGCGGCAGGCTATACTTGACACTATGGTATCGGGCTCGTCACCAGAAGCTGACCAAAGAGCGAGAGGAGAAGATTGTCGGTCGGGGAATGGCTTTCCTGTTCGGATTAATCATCTTGATCACGGTAGTAGACCTGGTCAAAGTCTTTCATAAGTAAGAGCCAGCTCTCGGTGTGCTAAAATAATGCCATGAAACGATCGGAGCTTTTTACCAAAACAACCAAGACCGTGCCTGCCGACGAGGCGTCGCTTAACGCTAAGCTATTGATCAGAGCAGGCTATGTCCATAAGGAAATGGCGGGGGTGTATGCCTATCTACCGCTAGGTCTTCGTGTGATGGAAAAGATCAAGCAGATCGTTCGAGAGGAGATGAATGCGATCGGTGGGCAAGAGCTGCTGATGACCAATCTACAGCCCAAGGCCGTCTGGCAGACAACGGGTCGCTGGGACGATCAGCTGGTCGATATCTGGTTTAAGACTAAATTGCAAGCGGGCGACGAGGAGGTGGGGTTGGCTTGGTCGCACGAAGAGCCGATCATGAACATGCTGAGAGAGCACGTTCACAGCTACAAGGATTTGCCGGTGGCGGTCTACCAGTTTCAGACTAAGTTGCGTAACGAGCTGAGAGCTAAGTCTGGTATTATGCGAGGTCGGGAGTTCCTGATGAAGGATCTCTATAGTATCCATGCTACCAAGGAGGATCTGGCTCGATTTTACGACCAGGTGATCGAGGCTTACAAGCGGATCTACGACCGGCTGGGGATTGGTCAGCTAACCTATGTGACCTTTGCCAGCGGCGGGGCGTTCACTAAGTTCAGCCACGAGTTCCAGACTATATGTGAGGCGGGGGAAGATTGGCTCTACTTGGATCGGGAGCGCAATATAGCCGTTAACGAGGAAGTGCTGGACGATGCTGTGGCTGATATGGGGCTGGATAAGACAAAGCTGGAGAAGCTCCGCAGTGCTGAGGTCGGTAACATATTTAACTTCGGTACAGAGAAAGCAGATCAGATGGGGATCACCTTCACGGACAAAGACAATAAGAACAAGCCATTTTACTACGGTTCATATGGTATTGGCATCAGTCGGGTGATGGGCGTAATTGCTGAGTTGTTTTCTGATCAGCAGGGGCTAGTCTGGCCGGAGAATATCGCACCGTTTTCTCTTTATCTGATCAACATTGGTGATTCGGCCGAGGTACGGGAGATGACCCGAGATGTCTACGATCGTTTGACGGCTAGTGGTGTAGAGGTGCTTTGGGATGATCGAGACGCCAGGCCGGGCGATAAGTTTGCCGACGGAGACTTGATGGGTATACCGCATCGAGTGGTGGTGAGTCCACAGACGGTAGCGGTCAACAAGCTGGAGTATAAAGGGCGCACCGAGCAGAAAGCAGTCGAGCTGAGTGTCGATCAGCTGATGGAGAGACTTATCCACAAGGACGTCTAGACTGCTGCCGGCGGTGTGGTACAATAGCTGAACTAGCTTAAGTCTGCGTATTGTGGTTAGCCAGGACTTATTGAAGGAGGAAAGATGAAGAAGGTATTTCATATTACTAAACAGGGTAAGGCGGATCTGGAGAAAGAGCTGAAGGAGCTGATAGACGCTCGGGGTGAGGTGGCGGAGGCTATCGCCACAGCTAGAGAGCTGGGCGACTTATCAGAGAACGCCGAATATTCTGTTGCTAAAGAGAGGCAAAGTCAATCGGAGGCTCGGATTGCTGAGATTGAGGAGATTCTGGAGGGAGCACAGATTATTGCCGCTGACGGCGATGGCACGGTTAGCATTGGCGATTTGGTTGTGGTATCATTAAACGGTAAGGAATCAACATTCAACGTAGTGGGGGCTGTTGAGGCTGATCCGACCCAAAACAAGATCAGCTTTGAGTCGCCGCTAGGCTCAGCTCTGATGGGCAAGAAGGTTGGTGACGAGGTAGTCTTTTCTTCGCCCAGCGGCGAGAAGGTCTATACTATAGTAAAAGTAAATTAGCTTAATGAACAACTAAAGAGGGGTAGGCAAAAGTAGATGGCGACAGACAACCGCAGAAGCAACCTAGGGGAGCTGGAGCAGTCTGCCGCCAATAACCCTCGTAGTGGCACCGTGCCTCACTATGGTGGCAGGTACCAGGCCGGGAGCTTGACCGGTAGTGGTGCTCCGGCTGAGACATCGGACGATGACTATCTGAGTAGCTACCCTCAGGTAACTTCGTTGCCATCTGACGGGTCAGGCGAGACCGGTGCGCCCAACGGGTCATCCGACTACTCCGGTTATTCGGACTATTCGCCGGGGTCGGATTACTTTGACAATCTTGGTAAAGACCGTACCGGCAACGACGGTCAAGATAAAGAGAAAGATCAACAAGGTAAAGGTTCTAACGCCCCCGGCGGTTCCGGTGGAGACCGGTCAAAGCGAGATCTGGGCGGTCAAGAGCGTGATGCCTCGATCGACTCAAGCAAGTTTGATGGCAGCATGGATGGCTCGAAGGATAAATCAAAGTCAGGCGGTCTCGGCGGCAAGAAGGGGGTCTCAGCCGGCTTTGCGGGCATGGGGACACGTGCTGTGGCGGGGATAGCGATGCTAATCGTACTGGCTTTCCTGGTGATCAGCTTTTATCTGGCCGGTGGGCTGGGACGGATGATCCAAGCGGCGGCTTTCTTGCGGGAATATGGTCTAGAGTGGATACTTGGTCAAGATAACGTCGCCATGGTGACAGCTGCCAGTCTGGTAAATAAGGGAGCTGACGTTACCGGTATTGATCTCGGTGACGCCGGCGATAAGGCTAAGACAGCCGGAGGGACAGGGGCTGATAGTCGGGTGGCATCGTCTGTCAAGTCCAACTCAGGTAGCAAAACCGAGTCGGTGGGTGCTGTTGGGGCGACGGCTGCCGGTGCCTCAGCAAGTGATGTGATGTCGGACAGAGTAAAGAAATCGAGAATGGGTGTGCTCAGCCTGAAGTATGCCAAGAAGATGAAAGAGAACTTTGAGAAGAACGGCCTGGTCTACGATGACGATGGTAGTGGCATGACTATTGACCCGGCAAGAGCTTTCGGCATGAGCCCTGAGCTACTCAAGAAGTCGGGCGATTCAATGAAGGGCGAGGTAGCTGCCCGGCTGGGGGTTAGTCCGGACAAGGTAACCATCCGAGACGGAAAAGTGCATTTATCGAGGAGGCTGTCTTACTCGGAAACGAGGCGGGCGATCAGCGGTATGGACAACTTGGGTAAATGGCAGTTGACCGGCTGGCTTAATACCAGGGCGGCTATGAAGAGAGAGAGCTATACCAGGTGGCTTCACCCGGTGCAGGGCTCGAAGAGCGAGCTCTATAAGAAGTTTCAAGACTGGACGAAGGATCAATTCAGCAATATTCCCGCAAACGGCAGTTACCTCAGTGAAATTGCCGGCGCAGGGGGTGGCGGTGATGCCGGTGGCATAGCTAAGGTGATCAATCAGCTCAAGCAAGAGCGCCAGGAAGTGGCTGACAAGAACCCAGAGTACACTCGGTCTCGGGTAAATAGCATCGTAGACAAACTAAAGCAGTTTGAGACATTTATTAATTCCGCCATGAAGATGAATGGCTTTAAGACAACCGGTCTCACTATCATCATCTTCATGGCCGGTTTCGTCTGTATGATCAGCAAGATATATAGCAGGCTCGGGGAGTTTAAATATTCCAACATTGTCGTGCCGGCTGAGAAGGAAGCGGGGTTATATCTGGGCTATGCCTCACAGATGATGTCATTATCCAAGGACATGAACATGAAGACACTGGAGCTCGCTACTAAGTCAATGCTAGAGGACGACATCCCCGAGATCAATAGCGATGGTGAGGCGACCGGTAAAATGGTACACAGCAGCTATGCATCCAGTCCCGCTATAGCTAAGAATATGGGTATAGCCGGCAGCGATAGACTAAACGACAACTCCGGCATGCAGGGGATTCTCAGAACGGTCGGCAAGCCGGGCTTTAACTTCCTGCCGGGTCGGATGAATGGTATGCTTAACAGTCTTTATACTCAGTATAAAAGCATGGTAGACGTAGTGTGCGGAATAATAGATATTTTGTTTAGTGGACCACTAAAAAATATTACAGAAGCTATCATAGACTTCATCGTTGGTCTAGTGAAAAAGCAGTTTGAGGCATTGATAGCCAACCTATTTGCTAGTAACGATGAGTTCTGGCAGGTACTCACGGTGATGGCGAACTGGCTAGTGGGGCAGCCCTTGACGACTGACATTGCTACGCCGGCTGAGCACGGTTCTAACGCTATGTTTGGCGCTCGATATCTAGCCAATGACCAGGCGATGATGACCGGTGGTCGCAAGCTGAGCGACAAGGAGGCGGTTGAACTAAACTTGGAGAACCGGCGCTATCTGGCTTGGAAGCACAATCAAAAGCCATTACTGGCTCGGCTATTTGATCCATATGACTATAGTTCGTCGCTTAACCAGATAGCTTATGCGGCTAATCTAAACATGGGCAAGCAAGACATTTGGCTGGCGATGGGCAACGCTCTGAAGACTATAGTGTCGGCACCAACCATTATGGCGACAGCTAGCAATCAGCTGTTAGGTAATAACGCCTATGCTGCTAGTGCCTACGATTACGGCATACCGATGTACGGTCGTAGTCTGAGTGAGATGAACGAGATTATCAACGACGATTCGCAGGGCTTGTTTAAGAATGCTGATAAAGCGATCGGGCTCTTTCAGATACCACCACCACCGGGTGAAGAGAACCCATATATTAAGTATGCCAGGGAGTGCTTACTGTCAGAGGTCAGTACAAGCGACTACTCGGTTAAGCCGATCGATAATTCTGATGGCACCAAGTTTAACTATGCCGATACTTCCGACGAAGAGAACGAAGGGAAGAGTTCTCATTGGCGAACCTGTCAGCAACAGGCTACCCAGCCGGATTATAAGGCGGTTCGGCTCTATGTGATGGGCTACTTCGGTGTCCTATCTATTGCCTGCTATCACGGTGACGATGGGGATAGCGAATCTGGTGCCGCCTGCAAAGAGATGCAGGTAGACGATGTCAGTAGCGGTAGTAAGTCGTCAACCGATGCCTCGGGTAATGCCAGTGCCGAGGAAATACAAAAGAAGTTTGCCGATGAGACTCATGGGCAATATGGTCCTTATCAGACGTGGAACTGGGGCTGTACGACCATCCCGGCTTGGTTTATTGGTGAACATACTACGCTAACATACGGTCATGGCGACGGTGGTAGGGTGGCGGCGCAGTTAGTAGGGAAAAACCCAGGTAAGCTGGAGCTAACTACACAGCCGACCAAAGCACCAGCCATCTTTAGTTCATATGCCGGGGGTATGAATGCTAGCTCAAGCGGTTATGGCCATACGGGCTTAGTCGTGAGTATTGATCCTACTACCGGTACGATTACTACTCTGGAAACAGCTAAGAATAACACTCTAGGTGGCCTCAGTAATCCGTGGTCAAAAATAGTTCAGCATAAGAAGGAGGACTACGCTGACCAGACCTGGTTTGTCTACGTCGGTGACTATCTGAAGTAAAGGCGAGTCATCACCCCGACTGTTAGCTACCAGTCGTACCATGGCAGTTAAAGTTGAGCGACGGAAAATATTACCTCCGGTAAACCTCCGGAGGCAATATATTTATACAGTATGTAGCTGATCCGGGCTAGTTGCTGTCTACTTGATCCAGCTCACTTTCGCTCACGTCGCCCTGTGGTGGTAGGTAGAACTCTCCACCGTTAGCAAACCGTCTGGTGTCGAAATCGTAGACCGAGTGGTCGTTTTGCCATTCTTTCGTAAATTCTTTAGCGATAGATCGCCTGACCGTCTGTATTTCTCTAACGGTCGGAAGCACATCGGATTCAATCAAGAGAGCAGGGCAATTATGTCCACTTCTCATATATATGACAAAGGGTTTGTCAACGTGAACAAGTCTCTTCTCGTGACCTGCTAAGAGGTGAAAGTTCAAGTCGACGGTGTCGTTAGAGGTGATAAAAATACCATCATCATGCTGGTACATCTGATCACCGCGGTAGATAGTCTCGCCGTAGACTCCCCTATTAAATTTAGTAGCGAGCAGTGTGCCCTCTGCGCCGGAGTATTTAATGTTGCTATCATAGCAGTACCCGGCATTGGCTAGGGCAGTCATGACCGGCGAGCTCTCAGACCCTTCACGTCGCTGTTCGTACTCTATTACATCCTGCAGGTCGCCACTATTGCCGGTGAATTCATGGTACATATTTACTATATCGTCGACTGATGAGCGCTGGATGTCAGCAGTGTAGTCGCTGTTGGTATATCTTTGCTGGCGATACTTGTCGTCGTCAAAGTGATAGACCTTCTCGACTTTATTGCCCTTGTCGTCGATGAGATAGCATTTGTAGTCAGTCGGTTTCAGAGTCTCGAAGCTTGGTAGAACGTTCTTTGGATCGGGTGGGGTGGGTAAGCTTATTCCCTGATCGTTGCTGGCGTTCGTATTATCATTAGTCACCGGTACATCGGGTGCTTTATCAGACATCTCACCATCATTAGCCGGTGTGTTGCTATCGCTGGCGGTGATAGCTGGCTGAGCCATATTGCCATCATGTGACGTCAGGTAGTTCTTGCCGACGACTGCTCCGGCGGAGATGATCGCCAGGGTAGAGGTGATAATAGCCATGCGGCGGAGCAGCTTGTCTCGGGTGCTCGGCTCGGCTTCAGCTTGTTCGTAGTCGCCATAGCTATACTGCTGAGGGCCGGTGGCGTAGGCCGGATAGTCTTGGTATCGCCAGGCTGTATCAGTCAGCTGAGGCAGACGCTCGGTATCTTGCAGATCCTGATCAATAATATTATTACTCTGATAACTATCGTATGTTCCCATATTAGACCTCCGGCGCTTTGCCTCCTTCACACTTAGATTACTACTGTTACTGTACGATATAGTTGTTATAAATACAAGGCTATCTTAGGCAAGGAAAGGGTGATGTATCATGCTGCGAGCCTGCCCGGCAACCCAGCAGGATACATCGCTTATATTTCTACTCAAGATAGTACCACTGAGTACGATTACTTTCCTGTAAATAAATAACCTAGTCTCAGTATCTGCTGGATGCTGAGTTGCTGTGGACCTGCCCAGCCGATGCTGGTAGGACTAACTAATCATAATAAAGCAATGGTTACGTAGCTTCCTTACCTAAGCGAGCATAACGCTAGGTATCGTGCTTGTGAGCTTGTCCAGCAGCCCAGCATGATGCATCACGTTACGTTGCTTAAGCAAAAACACGTATAATCATGCTCTGTTGCAGTTAAGTCGGTCTAGCTAGCGCATCTGCTGGACATGCTGTGGGTTGACACAACGGTGAAATTGTGCTAATGTATAAATCGAGTTAAGCATAGTTGATTATCAGCCATAGAAAGGATTATCGGATAAGATCTCATGAGTAATAAGAACCATCCCGGCAATAGCTACCAGTCTATCAACATTCTCGATCTAAGCGTTGATGATTGGTTCACACCTTTCTCGGAACTAGTGAAACGGCAAAGTAACAATCAGGCGAAAGATCAAGAAGTCACTGATGGTCCTAAGCCTGAACAGCCCGACCAAGAACAGCAGCCGGAGGCGGAGTCTGTGCAAGAGACTACAGCTACCGCCAGGCAGACTAAAGAGCGGGTTGTTGCCGAGGTTGCCTTGACTGGGCAGCCAGTAGGGGAGGGAGGGGCAGTCGAACCTAGCCAAACCGGACAAGATGAACCTAGGGCAGAAGCGGCAAAGTCGCAAGATGTCAATCCTAATGAATCTCCCGCCGAGAGGCTAGCTAGTGACCTCGCCTGGCAAGAGCAATATTATCGAGCTAGCGACAAAGTCCGGGAAAAGATACTGGAGCTGCAAGGCTTTAACAAATACGGTGAATGCTTGCAAAGTGGCAGCATGTCCAAACAGGTTCTTGATCGGAAACGTATAAAAGCGATGAATTATGCTTATTCTGCGTCTACCATGGTCGATCAACTATATTCAAACCCGGGTTGGTCATCTCACGAGCTACTGCAAGAGGAGTTGCTGCGTCGGGACATTGAGGGAAACTCGGACAATGCTAGGTTGGTTGAGACACTGGACGCTGTTCATGATTTATTTAACATTGAAAGTACTGATATTGACGAATTAAAAACCGTGGCTATAACGAAAGTGGCGCTCAACAGTTTGAGTGTTGATGTTGAAGATGATAGGGAAGATTCTTTTAGATATCTTGACCGTATGGAGCATGGTGAGTGTGATAGTGATAGTGGCTGCGCCGGTGTAATTGCCCTGTATCATCTAAGAAAAGATCTCCATGATGATGAGCCGATTAAGAAAGTCATTCGGATTGCGGATAGTAGTAGCTCAGCTGAAGTAAAGAAGATTTTTAATGATACGGACAAGAGTGACGACGTAGCTGACTATGAACGGAAGTTAGGATTAATCGATCGGATGGTTGAGCAGGTCGACCGGTATTTCGATAAAAATGAGGCTGAGGATCGGCTTTTTACCAGAGTTCTTTTAGGTCGGACCAAGAACCATGAGAGTAACGTGCTGTCTGTGTGGACTGATGTTCGTGGTGCTGAGCGCAGAGTAGCAAGGCTTAGTGAGGACGAGCTTCGTCAAAGCACCGAGGAGTATACGGATAGTGATAAGATATACTCGGTAATGCAAGACTGGGTTGGCAAGAACTTATTCGAGATGGCAGATCAGATAAACGACAAAGATGTCAAAGCACGGGAACGTAGAAAAGCCAAAAGCTCTCGTACTGCTTAGTCACCTATCTGAACTTTGAATTGGAGACAATTTTTATAGCCAAGTCTGTGGCTGGGAAGTGATGTTGCTAGCTTGCGCTCGTTTATACTGCGTCGGCAATAAACTCAGCCGGCTAACCCTGGTTCTTAGCCACATAAGGCTTTACTGACACAGACTGAACTTTTGTCTGGCGGCTTTGTCACGCCCGGCCGGTGCGTGGGGATTGACACAACGGCGGAATTATGCTAATGTATAAATCAAGTTAAGTATAGTTGATTATCAGCCATAGAAAGGATTATCGGGCAAGGCTTATGAATAATATGAACCATCCCAGTCATGACTACCAGCTACCTGATGATAGCTTTCTCTATAATCTAGATGTCAATGACTGGTCAATGCTGGCGCATCCGGAAGGAACAGATCAGTCTGATGACGACCGGGGTGTCGACGAAGAATCCGGGTGGCTTAGCCAAAAGCGACAGTCGGATTCGGAGGTTGAAGAGGTGGTTACTGAGCCAGTCGGCGAAATGTTTAGCTATGACAGGCAACAGCTGAAGCCGGAGACCAAAGTAGCTGCTGAGCCAACTAGTGAAACACTTTGTTATAATTACGATGAACAGCGGCCGGAACCTGAGGCTAAGGTAGCTATTGAACCGACTAGGACTAAGGACGAAGGGGAGATGGTAGGTGCGACCGAAACACCGGAGGTCAAAGCAGTTCCTGGATTAGCCAGAGAGCAAGTTATCGCTGAGGTTGCTTTGGCTGGGCAAGTCGGACAGACGGCACGGAAAGAAGAAAAGGCTAATACCTCTTGGATCGAATTGGAAGAGGCTGAAGATTGGATCGAATTGGAAGAGGCTGAAGAGAGGGCGATGGAGTTGCGAGAGCAGAAAGCTAATCTTAATGCGGTGGTCTTATTCGTGGTGATGTTGGCGTTGATGAATTCTCAGGAGCAGGAAGCTAATTCTGATAAACCTCATGTCGGGAGACTTGTTGATGATCCTGATTGGCAAGAGCTGGGCGAACGAACCGGTAATAAAGTTCGGGCGGAAATGATGGAAATGATGGAAGTGCGTGCTTCAGCTGCGTATAACAAATATCTGCGAAGCAGTGATAGGTCAAAAAGAGACATTAAGCAGGAGCGTGCATTAGCGACAAAACGTGCTGATGACGCTTATGGTTTAGTCAAACAGCTATATGCAAATCCGGGTTGGTCGCCCGATGAGCTATTGCAGAAGGAATTATTGCGGTTGGATATTGAGGAAAGCCCGGACAAAGCCCGGTTGGCTGAGACGCTGGATACCGTTCATGATTTATTCGGTGTAGGTCGTGACGGTCATAGTGGCAATGTAGCGCCGCACGATATATCACGAATAGCGCAGCATGATTTACCTCGTGATGGTCTATCTGATCTTGAGCAATATTTTGCGGAGCATGACGAACTCAAAGACAGTGGTTGTGTCGGTGCGATTGCTCTGTATCACTTAAGAAAGAATCCTAATAGCGACGAGTCTATAAAGAAGATCCTCCAACTCACAGAGGGTGGGAGCGATGTCGCTGAAATTGCCGACGACTATTATGACGTGGCCGAATACGATCAAAAGCTAAAGCTGATAGACGAGATGGTTGATCAGATTGATCAGTATTTCGATAAAGCCGGAGTCGAGGATCCTTACAGGTGCTTCACTACAAAGAGGCTAGGTCGTTTTGGCGGCAAGGGGAATATGTTGTATAGGTGGGTTTCCACCTGTAGCTCCGAATACGAAACTATGAGACTGAGTGAGGACAGGCTTCGTCAAATTACTGAGAAACATGCGAGTTTTGGCGGGGTGTGTAGATATATAGAATGGAAATGGAAGAAAGGTCTATGCGAAGAGGCAAGTGAAATAAAGAGAGGAGAGACTAAAAGGCGGAGGAACAGGAGCAGTCAAAAGACTTGCGCCGAATAGCACTGTCCTTTGGTGCTACTACAGGATCGGAAATCAACTAAGCGGTTGGATCATGCACTATGCGACGGACAATATTATTATTTTAATACCTGCGTCATGGCGCAGGTATTAAGTATCTACATGCTATAATGTACCCTGTTATGGCGACTTTAGCAGATTTTCGTGATGAGAGATTAAAAAAGCTGGAGGCTCTGCGCCGGCTCGGCGTTGATCCTTATCCGGCTCATACCGAGCGGACGATTGGCGCCGGTGAGGTGGCGCCCCGGTTTGATGAGCTGGCGGATACTACTCAGACGGTGGTAGGGCGGATTGTCGGACTGCGCAAATTCGGTAAGCTGGCTTTCATCGTCATCAGCGACATGACCGGTCGCCTGCAGCTATTTATCCAGGCAGGGCAACTGGAGGAGCTAGCTCCCGAGCAGTCACAGCTCGGCATCAAGCAGCTCAACCTGCTGGACACGGGCGACTTCGTCCAAGCAACGGGTAAGGTGGTCAAGACGAAGACGGGCGAAGTGTCGCTAGCAACTACTCAGCTCCGCTTATTAGTCAAGTCTTTGCGTCCCATGCCCGAGCGGCAAGGCTTCACAAATAAGGAAGAGCGTCTGCGCCGACGCTACATCGACATGAATGTCAATTCTGAGGTGCGTCAGCGCTTTATCCGTCGGTCAAAGTTTTGGCAGGCGACCAGGGACTTCTTAAACGAACATGGCTTTATCGAGATTAACGTTCCGGTGCTTGAGCATACTACCGGCGGAGCGGATGCGACAGCTTTTCGTACTCATATGGATGCTCTGAATCAGGATCTGTACCTGAGAATAAGTCATGAGCTACCACTAAAACGACTGCTAGGGGCGGGGTATGAACGGGTCTACGATATCGGACCGCGCTTTCGTAATGAAGGGATGGACGACGAGCACTTGCCGGAGCATATAGCGATGGAGTGGTACCATGCTTACTGGGATTGGCAGGACGGCATGCGTTTCATGGAGAAGATGTATCGCTACGTGATCCAGCAGACTTTTGGTAAGATGCGGTTTCAGATCGGTAACTTCGATGTCGATCTGGATCAAGATTGGCCGGTCTGGGATTATGCCGAGGTGATCAAGAAGCACTACGACCTGGATGTTTATCATACCAACTTGGATGAAGTGAAGCTCAAGCTTAAGGAGAACCAACTGGAGGTGGGTAAGGCGGACAATATCTCTCGCGGTATAGACAAGCTATGGAAGAAAGTCCGAAAGACAGTCGCCGGGCCGGTCTGGCTGGTCAATACGCCTAAGTTCATCTCGCCGCTCAGCAAGGCTAACCCTGACGGTCGGAGTGTGCAGCGCTTTCAGCCGATCATTGCCGGATCCGAGCTGGGCAACGGCTACTCCGAGCTGAATGACCCGCTAGATCAGCTAAGTCGATTCCGGGAGCAACAGCAGATGCGTGATGCCGGTGATGATGAGGCGATGATGCTGGATATTGATTTCGTCGAGATGCTGGAGTACGGCATGCCGCCGGCTTGCGGTTGGGGCAACGCTGAGAGAACTTTCTGGGTTTTTGAGGGGGTGACGGCTCGTGAGGGTGTACCTTTCCCGACCATGCGCCACGAGGTTGACCAGGTTACTCGCAAGATTTATCCTGATGTTAAGCTATGAAATACGACGTATCTGAGTATACTACCAAGCGAGGTAGCAAGGGGCTGATCATCAGCGTGGCTGATGCCCCGGTCGTCTCAATGGACTTTGAGTTTCGAGCCGGTTATCGTTTTGGGGCCGACTTTGACCACAAGTCGCAGGTGGCGCACCTACTCGAGCATATGATGTGCCGAGTCAATGATAAATACCGTGATCCGATTAAGAAAGAGCTGGCTGTCACCAAGAACGGGGCGAGCAGCAATGCCAGCACCGGTTCCTGCTATATAGGTTATGATGCCTACTGTGCCGACTTTGAGTGGCAGCGAATCATGGAGCTGATGCGCTATGAGATCTGCCAACCCTACTTTACTGAGCAGTCATTCAAGGCGGAGATGAGTACCGTTCGGAGTGAGCTGACTAATTACTTGTCACAGCCCTGGCGGATGCTTAGTCCGAAAGTGGCACAGACACTGGGTGACAAGCAAAAGACTTACCCTGAGCACATCAAGTCGCTGGATAACATCTCGCTTAAAGATATCAAGGAGCATTACCGATTGACTCACCAGGCTGAGAATATGCACTTTATAGTAGCGGGTGACTTCACGGATAGTCTCGACCGGCTCTATGCTGAGCTGGAGAAGTTTGATCTGCCGACAGGCGGCGAATGGCGAGAGCTGCCTTGTGATGTGCTTCATACCGCCAAGCCCACCGTGATCAAGCGAAAGGACGTACCGGCGATCTGTTTTACTTTCTGTATGGAGCAGAATCGAGAGTTAACCGACGAGGAGTGCGAGGCTATGTCGGCGCTTGAGCACATCCTGAGCGGGACGATGAGCTCTCGGATCTACGGGCAAGCTCGGGACAAGGGGCTACTGTACGGTTGTACGGTCGGCTGTAGCAGTAGTAAGTATAATACCGAGTGGTACCTGGACGGTCGGGCTAATGCTGAGCAGCTGCCGGCTTTCTTTGACCTGGCTGTCAGAGAGCTGGATAAGGTCAAGCGGGGCGACATTACTGAGCAGGAGCTAGCCGACGCCAAATCTTACGCCCTGGGGCGCTACCGGATGGGCATCCAGACGACGGGACAGCTGGCCAGATACTTATCCGGTCGCTGGTTGTATGATGGTCTGATCAAAGATTATAACGACGAGCCGGATAAAATTAACGGTGTGACTAGGGAGCAGATGGTAGAGCTGGTTCGACAGTTCTTTGATGCTAATATCTGGACGATTGGGCTATATGGGGCAACGGACAATAAAATGGCGAATCAGCTGCAAGCGAAGCTGAAACAGCTCTTCTAGGTGAACAAATAAGTTATGCAGCATGAGGTCAGTGAATATCAGCTAAAGAGTGGTGGTAGGGGGCTAATCGTCAATGTGCCGGGCGCCCCGGTCATGGCGAGTCAGTTTCAGTTCCGAGCCGGGAATCGCTATGTGCTGGATTATCAGCACAAGTCGCAGACAGCGCATATCATGGAGCATATGGCCTTCGGGGCGAGTGATGGCTTCGCTACGGCGCATGAGTACGATGCTACATTTACTAAGAACGGGGCGATCTATAATGCCTACACTGATGACGTCTCAATGGTCTACGAGGCAACCTGTGCCGACTTTGAGTGGAGTCGGGTGCTAGGGCTACAGAAATACGCTATCTGTCAGCCTCATTTTAATCAAGACGACTTTGCCTCGGAGGTTGGGGCGGTACGGAGTGAGTTGATTGGTTATTTGTCGCAGGCTGATCGGGTGCTATGGCCACGAGTGGCACAAGCGATGGGTGATGATACGAAGACTTTTCAAGAGGGACTGGACTCCATCCCTAATATCACTGCCGAGGATATCCGGGAGCATTGGCGACGAACTCATACGGCGGGCAACTTGCGTTTCGTGGTGGCGGGTAATTTCGTAGGTAGGATCGGTCAGCTGAGGGAAATCCTCAACTCCTTCGAGCTTGGTGCGGGTGACCGTCTGCCGATTGCCGTCGACGAGATGCACTCCGCTCCCGCTTTCGCTATTCGGCGTAAAGATGTGCCGGGAATCGGACTAGCTATCTCGCTGGTCGTACCTCGCAAATTGTCTGATGCCGAGAATGAGGCAATGTCGCTCCTGAACCACATCCTAAATGGCACCTTGCACTCACGCATTCAGGGTGAAGCTCGGCGGCGCGGCTTGCTGTATTACATGTGGTCACAGCTCAGTACTTTCGAACACAACTCGTCGTGGGACTTTGGGGCGCAAGTGAGCGTCAGTAACTTGCCGGCGGTGGTTGATTTAGTGACTAACGAGATGCAACGAGTGAAAGATGGCTTGGTCGACGAAACGGAGCTGGCTGAAGCTAAGTCCTATGCGATGGGACGCTATCAGATGGGCACTCAGACGGTGGGGCAGATTGCCGGCTGGCTGGCAGATCGCTACTTCTTCGACGGAGTCATCGACGACTTTTCGGCGGTGCCGGCTCGAATTAATGCTATCTCCCCTGAGCAGATCATTGAGACGGCGCGGGATATCATCCGACACAATTGCTGGACGCTGGGGCTATACGGCTCGACCGACAAGACTATGGCGGATCAGCTATATGATCGTTTCGCCAAATTATTTTAGCTCAGCAATGCTACAATAGACCTATGAAGATTGCGATTGTGGGGTATGGTGTCGAGGGACGCTCTAATTATCGGTATTATCGGGCGAAATATCCTAAGGCGGAGATAGTTATCTTTGACGAGCGGGCTCAGCTGGATGATACGCCCGAAGGAGCGCAGTTGGTCTTGGGTGGCGGAGCCTTTGCTCAGGTCAAAGGGTTTGATCTGGTCTTGCGTAGCCCGTCGGTTGCGCCGGATCGGATTAAGCAAGCTGACCATCACTGGTCGGCGACGAGAGAGTTCCTGCGTCAGAGTCCTGCTCCGATCATCGGGGTGACCGGCTCGAAGGGCAAGGGAACTACCTGTAGTCTGATCGCTTCGATCTTGCGTCAACATTTGGCTGACCGACCCGAGCGCCATGTCCACCTGCTCGGCAATATCGGTGTGCCGGCACTGGACGTCCTGCCCTCGGTCGGAGAGGACGATATCGTCGTTTACGAGTTGTCATCCTTTCAGCTATGGGACTGCACTCAGTCGCCGACCATTGCCGTGGTGACCATGATCGAGCCGGATCATCTGAACGTTCACCGAGATTTCCGAGATTATGTTCAGGCGAAGCTGCATATCCTGGACTATCAGCACGATGGCGACACGGCGGTCTACAATCAGTCGGACAGCGAATCGGCTGAGCTGATCGGGCATATCGTGGCTAGTACTCAGGCGGATGATTTACCTTACCCCTATCGTAAAGGAGCTCATTTCGACGAGCAATATCTATATATGGGTGAGACCAAGCTTTGTCCGGTCAGTCAGCTACAGTTGCCCGGTCGGCATAATCTACTCAATGCCTGTGCTGCCATATCGGCGACCTGGGAGATAACTGATCACGATAGCGAAGCTGTCACTAAGGGGCTGGGTGCTTTCGAGGGGTTACCACACCGGCTGAAGCTCGTGAATGAGGTGGACGAGGTGAAGTTCTATGACGACAGTATTGCTACGACACCTGGCTCAGCGATTGCTGCTATCCGGTCATTTACTCAGCCTAAAGTGCTGATCGTTGGTGGCTCAGATAAAGGAGCTGACTATCATGGGCTGGGTAAAGTGATCGATCAGAGTGATATGCGGGCGGTTCTGGCTATTGGCGCTAACCGAGCCAAGGTGGCTGAGCAGATCATGGATGAGACCGACAAGCCGGTAGTCATGCTACCGACGACCGATATGGCAGAGATCGTTCGGACCGCCTATGACCTGGCTCGTCCGGGTGATGTGGTCATCTTGTCACCGGCAGCCGCTAGCTTCGATATGTTCAAATCATACGCCGACCGGGGCGAACAATTCATCAAGGCGGTTGACGAATTGTAGATTACTCGGAAGATTAGCTGAAAGTCACCGGCTCGGCTCTCAGCCTGTGCTAGAATGGGGATATGGTAATCAAGAAAAGAAATAGTAAACGTATCAAAAAGTTGGCTCGGTCGAGAGCGATTGCTCGGACTGCCATCCAGGAGCGTCCATGGGAGGAGATCCTGGCTAACGAGCAGATGCCGCCTTCGGACGACCGGCGCTTTGCCCGCTATACCAAAGACCTGGTGCGTGGTCTAGAGATGATCCGTACTTATCCGCAGGGCGTCACCATCTTTGGTTCGGCTCGCTTTCATAATCGGCACAAATATTATCAAGCAGCCTACGAGCTGGGAGCCAAGCTGGCCCAGCACGGTCACACGGTGACGACCGGTGGTGGTCCCGGCGTTATGGAGGCGGCTAACCGAGGAGCATTTGAGAATCACGGTCAGTCAATCGGGCTGAATATTAAGCTGGCGACCGAGCAAGATCTCAATCCTTGGACGACCGACTCGATGGAGTTTCACTATTTTTTTGCTCGTAAGGTGATGTTGACCTATAGCTCAAAGATGTTTGTCTTCTTTCCGGGCGGCTTTGGTACCATGGACGAGTTTACTGAGGTGCTGGAGCTGATTCACGCCGGCAAGATGCCGATCTCACCGGTCATCTTATTTGGCAGTGAGTTCTGGGGTGGACTGGACGAATGGTTCAGCGGCATCATGAGCGAATGGCACTTGATCGAGACCGGCATGGAAGATGAGATGAACGAGATGGCGCATGTCAAGGCGGCTGATTACGGCATGATTAATAAAGCCCGAGACCTCTACACCCTGACTGACGATATCGACGAGATCGTCAAGATTGCCGACCAGACCGACCCCCGAGACGTCCAAGATGTGATCAACCAGGCGATCGCCTGTCAACTATTTAATCAATGTGACTAAGGAATATGCAGGACGAGCTCGCTAAACGACTATCTCAGCTGGACCAGGCGATCAATCGGGCGACTGATCAGCTGGGGCTGGAGGCAAAGCAAGCTCAGCTGACTGAGCTGGAGGAACAGGTAGCCCGACCGGAGTTGTGGCACAATCCCACTCAAGCCCAGGCGCTGACTAAACAGGTAGCGAATCTAAAGGCGATCATTCAGCCCTGGCGGGTGCTACGAGCCCAAGTGGCGGATGCCGGTGAGCTGATCGAGATCATTGACGACGAGCTAGTCGACGAATTTGCCGGTCAGGTCAAGTCGCTTGAGCAGTCTTTTACCGGGCTCAAGCAACAGCTTCTCTTCACCGGTAAGTACGACCAAGGTAACGCCATTTTACGTCTGAGTAGCGGGGCGGGCGGTGATGACGCTCAGGACTTCACGGCTATACTGGAGCGGATGTACTTGCGCTGGGCAGAACAAAATGATTTCGAGACGGATATCATCGAGCGGAGTGCCGGCGAGGTGGCTGGCGTCAAGACCGAGGTGATCGAGATCAGCGGAGCGTTCGCTTACGGTTGGTTACGGAGTGAACATGGCGTGCACCGGCTGGTGCGCCTGAGCCCTTTTAATGCCGAGTCACGAGAAACATCTTTTGCCCTAGTGGAAGTGCTGCCGGATATTGATCAGCCTGATGACATTCAGATCGATGATAAAGACCTGAGGGTAGACATCTACCGTAGCGGTGGTAAGGGCGGTCAGGGCGTTAATACGACTGACTCTGCTGTACGGCTAACCCACTTGCCGACAGGTATAGTGGTGACCATCCAAAATGAGCGCTCGCAGATACAGAATAAGGCGAAGGCGATGGAAATCCTGCGGGGTAAGCTGGCAACCTTGCAGCAGGAGCAACACGTGGCGAGCCTGGATCAACTCCGGGCGGGTGACAGTGCTAGCTGGGGAGCTCAGATTCGTAATTATATCTTGCATCCTTAT
>ERZ773054.600-NODE-600-length-26480-cov-12.897256_pt1 | contig 26480 bp, 27 predicted proteins | sample MGYA00580630_ERZ773054 | MGnify/ENA primary metagenome ERZ773054 (study PRJEB29015, sample SAMEA2737994) | human oral metagenome | biome: human oral; feature: human-associated habitat; material: dental | place: China | collected 2115 ... | reverse complement strand
TTAAAATTAAAAGAAGTATTAAATAAACAAGAAGAAATATATAAAAATATAATATAGGTGATGTAATGGATGATATGACAAAAAGAAACATTATAATGGATAATTATCAAAATCCATATAAAAAAGAAGAACATAAAGAATATGATTATAAAAGAGCGAATAATCCAAGTTGTATAGATGATATTAATTTATATATAAAAATGAAAGATAATGTGATAGAAGATATTACTTTTACTGGAGAGGCATGTGTTATATCGACTAGTGCAACTAGTATAATGATTAGAAATTTAATAGGTAAAACAAAAGAAAAAGCTATAGAGTTAATTGATAATTTTATTAATATGGTACATGAAAAAGATTATGATGAATCTTTACTTAATGAACTTATTGTATATGATAAAATATATCTTCAACCTAATAGAGTTACTTGCGTATTGTTACCTTTTAAAAATATAAAAGAGTATTTAATGGAGAAATAATTTGAAAATAGTAGGTTTAAATAAAGAAAATATAATTAAAATATCTAAATTAAAAAAAGAAGCAGATTGGGTTTTGAATTATAGATTAGAAAGTTATGAAAATTTTTTAAAATTAAAAGAACCTAATTTTGGACCTAAGATTAATATTGATTTAGATAATATGACTTTATATAAATATGATGAAGATAAAAAATCTGTTACTAATTGGGAAAATGTTAGAGAAAATATTAAGTGTCAAATGGATGAATTAGGTGTTACTTCTAGTGAAAAATACTTAGGTGGAATGGGTATTCAATACGAAAGTGAAATGGTATACCAAAGTTTAAAAAAAGAATTAGAAGATAAGAATATTATTTTTTGTTCTATAGAAGATGCTATTAAAAATCATTCAAATTTAGTAAAAAAATATCTTGGTAAACTAATAAAAAATGACGAACATAGATATTCAGCATTAAATTCAACTCTTTTTAGTGGAGGATCATTTATTTATGTGCCTAAAAATACAATTTTAAACAGACCTTTACAAAGTTATTTTAGAATAGATACTGAAAATTTAGGTCAATTTGAAAGAACTCTAATCATAATAGATGATAATTCGAAAGTAAGTTATATAGAAGGATGTACTGCTCCCATAACATCTCTAGATTCTTTACATGCAGCTAATGTAGAAGTTTATGTAGGTAAAAATTCTTCTTTTAGATTTACTACTGTTCAAAATTGGTCTAATAATGTAATTAATATGGTTACAGAAAGAGCTTTAGTAGAAGAAAATGCTGAGATGATTTGGATAGATGGTAATATAGGATCTAAAGTTACTATGAAATATCCATCTTGTGTTTTAAAAGGTGACAATTCTAGTGGTACATGTGTATCAGTTTCTCTTGCAGGAGATAATCAAATACAAGAGGGTGGAAGTAATATGATACATATTGGTAAAAACACTAAGAGTAAAATGATATCTAAAAGTATTTCTAAAGGAGAAGGTATAGCTAATTATAGAGGTAAGACAGTTATTAAAAAAGATGCAGATAATTCTTGTGCTATGATAAAATGTGATAGTTTATTAATAGATAAGGATTCTAGAAGTGATGCTTATCCTAATAATATTTGTTTAAATTCATCATCATCAATAGAACATGAAGCTACTATATCAAAAATAGATAATAATAAATTATTTTATTTAATGACTAGAGGAATATCTAAAGATATGGCAGAAAATTTAATAATTTTAGGATTTTTAAGTGAATTTAAAGAAGAATTACCTTTAGAATATGCAGTAGAACTAAATCATTTATTAAAAGAAGTATTATAAACAGATTTTTTAATCTGTTTTTTTCTTTGGCTATAACTATTGAAAAATATGCTAAAACTTTCTATAATTAAAAAGAATAGATAGAATAGGGGATTATAAATGAGAGTTTCATATATTACAAAAGACAATATTATTAATTTTGATTTACCAAAGAAAAAAGCAGGAAATTATTGGATTACTGATAATAATGATGAAGAAGCTAGAAATGTAATTAATATAAAAGCTTTAGATGATAAATGGGAAATGACTAGTAATTCTGAAACTACTATTATTTTTAATGCCCAAGCTTTAAAAAGCGTGTTCTTAGAAAATAATACTTTTTATTCTTTAAAAGAATATGGTAAAGATAGTTTATCTTTTATTTATACTTCTGATGTTTTTGATAAAAGTTTTAAAGTATATGAAGCTACAGGAGATGTAAGACTTAAAATTGGTAAAGCAACAGATGCTTCTATTATTTATAGTAATTTAAATATAAAAGATACTAATAACGAACTTATTTATCAAGGTGGTAATTGGATAATTAATGATTTGTCATCACAGTTTGGTACTTATGTTAACAATAAAAGAGTTAGTTCTAAAGTTATAAAAAATGGTGATGTAGTATTTATTATGGGACTTAGAATTATAGTACTAGGTAAATTACTTATTATAAATAATCCTAAGAATCAAGTTAGAATAAATACTAATTATTTATTAAGTAAAAATTTAGAAAAAGAATCTGAAAATAGACCTAAAGTAAAAGATGTTGATCCAGCCTTAGTAGAACTTTATACTGAAGATGAATATTTTTCAAGAAGTCCTAGATTTAAATCTAATATAATGACTACAAAAATAAAGGTTAATAATCCACCAAGTTTTCCTCAAAATAAGGAAAGACCTGCAATACTTGTTATAGGACCTATGGTTACTATGGGTATGGCTTCAGTTGGTACACTATTTAATGTAGTATCTCGTCTTGCACAAGGTGCAGAATTGATGAGTGTATTTCCTCAACTTTTAATGTCTTCTACTATGATGGCAGGTACATTCTTATGGCCATTTTTAACTCGTAAATATGAAAAGAAGATGCTTGCCCAAAATATTAAAGATATGACTAAAAAATATAAAGAGTATATTGATACAAAAAGAAAACAAATAGCTCTTATAGGTCAAGGACAAAGAGATTCGTTATTAGATAACAATGTTAGTTTAAATGAATGTGAAAGTATTATAAAAAGTAGAAATAGAAGACTTTGGGAAAGAGATCTATCACACAACGATTTCTTAAACTTAAGACTTGGACTTGGTAATAAAAATATTGAATTAGAAATAGACTCTAGTGGAGGAGATTCTAATAGTGATGGTGATTTAGCTAATTATATGAATGATATGATAAGTGCATCGAAAATACTTTACGATGTACCTATTACAGAGTCATTAATTAGAAAAAATGTTATAGCTATAGAAGGTAAAAAGATACAATCTAGAGAATTTATCAATAATTTGATTTTACAAATGATAACTTTTCATAGTTATAGAGATTTAAAGATAATAATATTTAGTAGTGAAGATAACAAAGAAAATTGGGATTTTACTAAAAGTTTACCTCATTGTTGGAATGATAGTCACGATAAGCGTTATGTAGCATTTTCACTAGATGAAATGAAAGAAATATCTTTTATATTAGAACAGGATTTAAAGAAGAGATCTACTAATCCTGAAACAGGAGAAGCTATAAAATTTAATGGAGATGATGCTGCAACTGTTTATAAAAGATATTTACCATATTATGTTATTATTACTGATAATTTTAAATATGCTAAAGATTTACAAATAATAAGTGATATTGTAAATAATCCAATTAATATGGGATTTAGTATTTTAATATCAGGAGAAAATTTAAGGAATGTACCATCTAAAACAAGAGCATTTATTTCTCTTGGAGATAAGTCATCAACTTTATTTGGTTCAGAAATGCTTACTAATAGACAAAAAAACTTTATTCAAGATAAAGCTGATTATAATATTGAGCTTGTTAGTAAAAAGTTAGCTAATATTCCAATAGCTGCAACTGGAGGAGAATATTCATTACCAGATATGATAAGCTTTTTAGGTTTATATAAAGCAGGTATGATAGATCAACTAAATCCACTTAATAGATGGAAGAAAAATAATCCAGTTGTATCGTTAGGAGTTCCTATAGGAGTAGGTACTAATGGAGAATTATTTAAATTAGATTTACATGAAAAATATCATGGACCTCATGGACTTATAGCAGGTATGACAGGGAGTGGTAAATCAGAGTTTATTATTACTTATATACTTTCCCTTGCTATTAACTTTTCACCAGAAGAAGTACAATTTGTGCTTATTGACTATAAAGGGGGAGGTCTTGCAGGGGCATTTGAAAATAGAGAAACAGGAGTAAAACTTCCTCACTTAATAGGTACAATTACTAACCTTGATGTTACTGAAATAAATAGATCACTTTTATCAATACAAAGTGAGCTTAAGAGAAGACAAGCAGCCTTTAATAAAGCAAGAGATAAACTTAATGAAAGTACAATGGATATTTATAAATATCAAAAATATTATAGAGCAGGTGCACTTGATGAACCTATATCACATTTACTTCTAATATCCGATGAGTTTGCCGAACTTAAGAGTCAACAACCAGATTTTATGGATGAATTAATTTCAACTGCTCGTATTGGGCGTTCACTAGGAGTTCACTTAATTCTTGCAACACAAAAACCAGGTGGGGTAGTAAACGATCAAATTTGGTCAAACTCTAAATTTAGGGTTTGTTTGAAGGTTCAAGATGCAGGAGATTCTAAAGAAATGATTAGAAGACCTGATGCAGCTGGATTAAAACAAGCAGGTCGTTTCTATTTACAAGTAGGTTATGATGAATTTTTTGCAATGGGACAATCAGCATGGGCTGGAGCACAATATATTCCAAGTGAAAAAGTAGTTAAACAAATAGATGATTCATTAGAATTTTTAGATGAAACAGGTAATGTTATTAAAACTATAAATAATGAATTAATAGAAGAACGTAAAGCTCAAGGTGAAGAATTACCTAACATTATGAAATTCTTACATAATATAGCAATAAGTGAAAAACTTGAATCTAAGAGATTATGGCTTGAAAGAATACCTAATGATATATTTTTAGATAAATTAAAAGAAAAATATAATTATCAAAAAGTTGATAATTATATAAATCCAGTTATAGGAGAATATGATTTACCTGCATTCCAAAAACAAGAAATTTTAACTATTCCATTAAGTGAAAAAGGAAATGTTTATATAGTTGGAGTTAGTGGAAAAGATATGTTCTTCAGAAGTTTAATTTATTCTTTAGCTGAAACTTATACACCAGAAGAAGTAAATATGTATGTACTTGATTTTGATACAGAATCATTAAAAATGTATAGTGATAATATCATGGTAGGTGATATTATGGTTGCTTCAGAAGGTGAAAAAATTCAAAACTTCTTTAAGATGATAGATAAAATTAAAGAAGAAAGAAAGAGAATTTTAAAGAATTATAATGGGGATTACCAATTCTATTTAAAACATGGTGATAAACCTATGCCTATGATAGTAATTATGATTATAGGAGTTGAAACTTTCTTAGAAAGTTTTGCAAGCTATGAAGATTACTTAAAAATTTTAAGTAGAGATTCTCAAAAATATGGTATTTCTTTAATTGTTGGAGCATCTGCAGAAAATGGATTAAGAAGTACTATTTCTAGAAACTTTAATATTAGATATTCATTAGAAATGAACAATCCTGATGATTATAGAAGTTTCTTAGGAATTAGATCTAAACTTTTACCATCTAAAGGGGTAGCAAGAGGTTTACTTGCAATAGATGGAGAAGCTTATGAATATCAAACAGCTAGATTTGCAGCAGATGAATTAATAAATGAAAAAGTACAAGAATTAGCTAAAATTTTAAAAGAAAAATATAAAACAGGAGCTAAGAAAGTACCAACACTTCCAGATATTGTTAGACTTGAAGATGTTAATGAATCTTTCACATCTTTATCAGATGTATCATTTGGTTTAACTACAGACGAATTAGAATATGCAAGATTTGATTTACATCAACCATTATTTACAACTTTAACTAGTGAGTTTACAGAAAATATGATTGATTTAACTAAAACTTTAGTAGAAGGTATTAAGAAAATACCAAATACATCTTTACAATTTTGGGATGGAAATAGAGAATTTAAGGATCATATAAGTAGTGAATACTATGTATCTCAAGACTTTATAAATATTTTAAATCAATTGAAACCTTATTTAGAATCTCAATCACAAAAATTAAAAGATGCTAATATGGATTATTCAGTTTTACAAGATCAACCTAATATACTTATAATGACTAATGATTTTGGTTCAATATATGCAAATTGTAAAGGTGATGATAAGACTTTAATGAATCAAGTGTTAGCTTTAGCAAATCTTACTAAAACTCTTAATTTCTTAGTAATAGATTCTGCTACAAATATTAAGAAATATAGATATGATGAATGGTATACTAACTTTATAGATGCTAAAGAAGGTATTTATGTAGGTAATAATATAGGTACAGCAAATTATCAATTCTCTTATGAACCAAGAAGTTTAAGAGAAACATTAACTAATGATTATGGATATATTATTAAGAAAGGTATACCTACAAGAGTTAAATTTATTTCAAGTAAGAAAAAAGAAGGTGAAGAATAATGAATAATAAAGTTTTAGTCGAAGTATTCTTACCATCTCTTCAACAAAGTTATAACGTTTTAATTCCTATAAACAAAAGAATAGTAAACGTTGTAGCTTTGCTTGAAAAAGCTATAGTTGATCTTAGTAATGGATATTTCGAAGAAATGGGAGTATGTAAATTATTTAATGAAGAAACTGGTAACCCATATGATGAAAGTTTAACTGTAAAGGAAACTGACATAAGAAATGGTACAAAATTAATAATGTTTTAAAAATAATAGCAAAATTAAAATAAATATGATATATTTAAAAATAGATAGTAAACTAGGTAATAGTTATTGGAGGTAAATATTATGGCTATATATGGAAATGCAACAAGCGGTTCTGGAAATAGTGTTATATCATTACAAGAAATAAATACGAAAAGGATACAATTTAAAGAAGGTTTAGAATCAGTAATTGATGCTTATAAAGCAATACTAAAAGAAATTGAAGAATATAAAGCTTTGAAAGGTGATGAAGCAGTTGGTAAACAATTAGATGAATTAATTGCTAAAATTAATGAAATACTAGTTGGTTTACAAGAAATTTGTAGTAAACATTATTCTTACTTACTTGCAGTTTTATCTGGAAGAGAAGAAATGGATGGTTTACAAAACGCAGAACTATTCAATACTTTACAAGAAGTTGGTCTTGCTACAGGACCAGGAGATGGGCAAAATTCTACTACAGCTGATATAAAAGGTGATGGAAATAACGTTCAAACAGCTGGTAGAGATATGATTACTAATTATTATCAAAGAGCAGGAAGAGATAATAATGGACATAATGGAGTTGGAAATACTGGGCATGCAGGTTATGGGAACTCTGGTAACATAGCTGCTCAAGGTAATGGTATAGGAAATAGAGTAGCAGATAGTAGTAATAATGCAGGTTCATATAATGGTGGTGGACATTCTGGAGGATCAAATAATGGTGGTGGATCAAATCCAGGAAGACAAGGTGGTGGAAGTACAACTAATGTTATAGTTCCACAACAAACAGGAACAGGTACATCTTCTACATCACAAACAGAAAGATATTGGAAATCAACAATTACTCAAACTACACCAAATACAACACCACAAACACCAGCATTTAATCCAAAACTTCAAGTTGCTGGAGGAGCTAGTCAATCTAAGATTAATTTAGTTAATAATGTTCCAGGTTCATCAGGATTTTCTGGTGGAGGTGGAGGAGGAAGTTCAACATATAATACTTACAACTATCCTCAACAACCATCAACTTCAGATGTTAAACCAGAAGTGAAACCAACATCAACTCCAAGTCAAAATGCAGAAGTAACTGGTAAAGGTAATGCTAGTAATGTAGTAGGAGATGGAAATGTAGTTGGTAACAACATGAATGCTCAATCATTAAATGGAGATGCTGTTAACCAAGCTGGATTATTAAATGATAATTCTCGTGATTTTGTAGGAACAGTATTTGGAGACTTCGATGATAGTAAGACAAGTTTTGGAAATAATACATTAGGACAAGATTTCACAAAAGCAGGTTTAGGTTTACTTGGACTAGGTGGAGCAGGTCTTGCTTATGGAGCATATAAATACAATAAAGACAAAAATAATAACGAAGAAGATGAAGCATATTTAGATAATCAAATGGATAATCAAATGTAAATAAAGAAAGCAACTTAGTTGCTTTTTTTAATCAGGATATTATAATAATATTAGAAAGGATAAAGAAAATGTTAAAAAATAAAAAAGGTTTTACTTTAATAGAACTTATTGCAGTTGTTATTATTTTAGCAATTTTAATGATGATAGCTATACCTAGTATTACATCAGTTATTGAAGATTCAAGAAAGAAAGGTACTATTAGTAGTTTACAAGCATTTGTAAATAAAGCTAGAACAGATATAAGCTTAGGACTTGATGAAATAGAAAAATATTCATTTTTTAACGGGGATAATAAACCTGTAATAGAACAAAATCCTAATCATTTATATTTCATACCTTGGGCATGTTTAGATGTACAAAAAGGTGAAAAATCAGGTTATGGAACATGGTCTGAAGAAACAGGAGTATTTGTTAAGTTTAGAGAAGATAAAGATCCTTTATATTTAGTTCAATTTAAGGATATTACATTACATTCATTACCAATGGTAACTTCTTCAGAATTAGATAAAAACACAGCACAATTAAGACAAAAAATTAAAACTAATAATAAGATAGCTAATCCTGTTAAAGATGTAGTTACATATGATGGTAAAAGTTATAGTGTAGCAGCTAGAAATTTAGTAATAGCTAAGAATCCAGATGGAACAGCTTGTGTTAGAAAATAAAAAGTATTAGTAATTAAAAGTTATTAATACTTTTTTTCTTATGATATAATCTAATATAGGTGAAGTTATGTATTTAAAAGAAATTAAGATATCTGGTTTTAAATCATTTAGAGATAATATTACAATGATTTTTGATAAAGGTATATCATGTTTAGTAGGACCTAATGGAAGTGGAAAAAGTAATATAATAGATGCAATTAGATTTGTACTAGGAGAACAATCAAGCAAGTCACTAAGAGGAGATCAAGGAATGACCGATCTTATTTTTTCTGGTTCACAAAATAGCAAAGCTTTAAATGTAGCAAGTGTAGCATTAACATTTGACAATAGTGATAATTATTTAAAAATTCCTTTTAAAGAATTATCAATCAAAAGAAGAATCTATAGAACTGGTGAAAATGATTATTTTATAAATGGTGAAAAAGTAAGACTTAAAGATATCGTTGATTTATTTTTAGATTCAGGAATAGGTAAAAATGCTTTTTCTATAGTAGGACAAGGTGAAATAGCTAAGATTTTATCAAATTCATCTCTTGATAGAAGAACAATAATAGAACAAGCAGCAGGAATAGCAAAATATAAAGAAAGAAAGATAGAAACAACTAGAAAACTAATTAAAGTAGATGATAATCTAAATAGGGTAAAAGATATATTAGATGAATTAAAATTGCAACTTGATCCATTAAAAGAACAAAGTATAAATGCTAGAAAATATACAGACTTAAAAGAAGAGTTAGAAAATTTAGAAATTTCATTAATTACTGAAAATATATATAAAGATAATAATAGTTTAAAGGAAGAAGAAAAAGAATTAGAAAAGCAAAATTATAAAAAAATAGCTCTAGAAAAAGAAGATGAAGAAACATTTTTAAAAATAGAACATTATAAAAAAAATATTAGGGAAAAAGAAATTATTATAGATAATTATAATGATAAAATACTTAATTTATCAAATATAGTTAATCAGTTATCTTTAAAAAAAGAGCTATTATTAAAAGATGAAAAATATAATTTATCAGAAGATAAAGTTAATTTAGAATTAGTTAATATAAAAGAAGAAATTTTAAAAGAAACAAAGAATAAAGATATTTTATCAAAGGAAATAGAGTTAGCTAAAGAAGAAGAATTAACTAAAGAAAAAGATTTGAACACTTTATATGAGAAAAGTGAAAATTTAGAAAATAAAATATCTTCCATAACTAAAGAAATAAATGAAATATTAAGAAGTATAGATTACTCTAATTCTAGATTAAATTATTTAGAAAATTTTATAGATAATAAAAACTCTTATAATAAAGCTTTATCTTCAATTCTAAATAATCCTAGATTAAATGGAATAGATAAAACTATAGAAGAAGTTATTTCTTGTGATGAAAAATATGAAATTATAAAAGAAATATCTATAGGTCCAATTAGAAATAATTTAATAGTAAAAGATGAATATAGTGCAAAACAAGCAGTAGAATATTTAAAAAATAATAAAATAGGAAGACTTACTTTTTATCCTTTAACTAGTATTAAAAAAAGAGAAATTTATGATATAAATCATCTAAAATCTAATAGCTCTTTTTTAGGTGTTTTATCTGATATTTTAGAATATGATCTAAAATACAGTAATATAATATCTAGTTTATTTGGAACTACTTTAGTAGCAAAAACAATAGATGATGCATTTTTAATAAGTAATGCAGTTAATAAAAAATATAAAGTTATTGCACTTGATGGATCAGTTGTTAATCCATATGGTTCATTAACTGGTGGATTTTCTAAAATTAGTGATAACTTACTAAGTAGTAAAAGAGAAATTTTAGAATTAAAAGAAAAAATAAAAATAGATAGTAAAGTAAAAGAAGAATTAGAATTAGATAATCAAAAAAATATAAATGAGAAAGATTTAATTAGTAAAGAAATATTTGATTTATCTTCAAAATTAAATTTTTTAAAACAAAGTATAGCCAATAAAGAAGAACTAAAAGTAGAAAAAATAAAACTTATAGAAGATTTAGAGTTTAATACAAAAGTTATAGATAAATCTGAAAATAATAAAGTCTTAGATGAAATATCTAATGACTATTATGAAAAAGAAAAAGAAAAAAATTTACTTAGTTTGGAAAAAGAAAAAGAAGTAAAAGAAATAAAAAAATTAAGAGAAGATTTAGAAGTTCTAGAATCAACTAAAAGATCTATAGAATTAGAAGTAAATAAAGTTAATTTATATATAAAAAATTTAGAATTATCTATAAATACTAAAAATATCAAGATAGATAATAATCTTAAAATTTTAGGAGAAGATTATTCTATAACTTATGAAAATGCTAGAAATAAATATATATTAGAAATAGAAGAAAGTTTAGCAGAAGAAAAGATTCTTAATATAAAAGAAGAAATTAAATCTTTAGGTTTTGTAAATTTACTTGCAATAGAAGAATATAAAAAGGTAAATGAAAGATATACTTTCTTAGAATCTCAAGAAACAGAATTATTAAATGCTAAAGATACACTTAATCAAATGATTAATGAAATAGACAATTATGTAGAAACAGAGTTTAAAAAGACTTTTTATGAAGTAAATACTCATTTTAAAGAAATATTTAAGAAGTTTTTTAGAGGAGGAGAAGCAGAATTAATACTTACAGATCCTGATAATTTATTAGAAACAGGAATAGAAATAAATGCAACACCACCTGGTAAAAAATTATCTAGTATATCTCTTTTATCTGGAGGTGAAAAAACTTTAACAGCTATATCGTTAATTTTTGCAATATTAGAAATTAAAGATACTCCATTTTGTATATTTGATGAAGTAGAAGCAGCATTAGATGAAGAAAATGTTTTGAAATTTGGTGAATATATAAAAGAGTATAGTGATAAGACTGATTTTTTAATAGTTACTCATAAAAAAGAAACTATGGAATATGCTAAAAGCTTATATGGTATAACTATGGAAGAAGAAGGTATAAGTAAAGTTGTAAGTATAAAATTAGTAAAAGGAGAATAAAATGATACATTTTACAAGTGATAATCTTAATAGATATATTGCTTTTAAATTAGGGGTTGAACGTTTAAATTTTGATATATTTGAATTATCTAAATTAAAAGAATTAGAAATAGATCCATGTGCAGATAATTTATATTTTGAGGTATCAAGTGATATATTTAAATACTTTGTATCTCTTGAAACTTTAACTATTAAAAATATGCCATGTGATGAAAGTTTTTTAAATGAAATACTTAAATTACAAAATTTAAAATCATTAAGATTAGTTAATTCATCAGTTTTTGATATAGAAAAATTAAGCACTAAAAAATTAACTACATTAATATTAAATAATACTTATATTAATAATATGGATAAGTTAAATAATTTTAAATTTTTAAATAAACTTTCCTTAATAGATATGAAGAAAGTTGATATATTGTTTTTAAAAGATTTACCTAATTTATCTTCATTAACTTTAACAAATTCTAAAGTAGAAAGAGAAAATATATTAAGTATATTTAATTTAATAGAATATTTAGCAATAGATAATACAGATATTAAAGATATTTCATTTTTAAATGATATGATGAAATTAAAAGTGTTGATAATTGATAACAATTTTTATGATAATAATAAGAAGTTAATAAATTCTCTAATTAAAAGAAATGTATGTGTTTTAGAAAATGGAATCCATAATTTAAGTTATAAGGAGTTTGAAGTATGAAATACGATTACATGTTAGAGATAGAAAAATTAACTTTAAAAGATATAAATGATATAAAAAATTTTAAAAGTACTAATGCTTCATCTAATTTACTTGTTGTTATCAATAATACTCTTGATTTAACTAGTGATATGTTAAATGATTTAATGGATGTTAAAAATATAAAAATTCAAGTAAAAGGTCCATATAATAAAGAGTATGTAAGTAAATATAATAATTTATCTTATGTTAGAGAACAAAATATATATAGTATTTTTGAATTAAGAGAAATTATAAGACAAATGGAAGCGATAGAAGAAGTTATTTTAAATAATTTAAAACCACTTCCAAAAGTATTTATGATATATGATTATTTAAGAACTAATTATGATATAGATTACTTTTCTAAAGTAAATGATTTAAAAGGTATAATTTTAGGAGATTTAAATCCACTTTCACTTAGTATTATTTTTAAAGAAATGTTAGATAGATATAAAATACCTAATGAAATAATTTTTTCTTTAGATAATTCAATAGCATATAATAAAGTAACTATTTCAAAATATAGCTATTTATTTAATTTAGCGGAAGATACATATAGTTATCAAAATAATATGTATTCAAAAATAAAATATTTTTCAAATATGGATATTAATACTTTTTTAAGAAGATATTCTATTAATAAAAAAGAAAATTTAGCTAGTTTAACATCAGTTGTTAAATTAGATGAAGATACTATGAAAATATTAAATAAGTTAACTAAAAGAGTATCTAGTAATGTTAATTTTAGAATTTATAAAAGAAAAGATGAAAGTAGAATTATAGTAGGGGAAATGAATAAAGATTATTATATGCCTAAAGATTTAAATAGATACTTTATAGCAGATATTTATAATAATGAAGAAATTAATAATCCTAAGATATTTTATACTAAAGATAAACTATTAGAAAAAGATGATGAAATAGCAGATACATTATTAAGTAGAGAAAAAATAGATAATTTATTTAAAAATAATAGATATAATTTAGATGAAGAAAAAAATGAATATGTTGATAACTTAAAAGTTAAAACATATAAAAAATCTAGTTTTGATGCCTTAATATTAGAAAAAACTTATAGTAGTAATGTATATTTCTATAATTATTATGAGTTATATAAAAATAAAAAAGATGATATCACTTTTTACCAAACAGAAATTATTACTTCTAATGATTTATTTAAAGTAAAAGGTGAAAAATTAATAAATGAATTTTTAAAGACTGCTAAAGTATCTTTTAGAAGTTATTATTTAGATGGTTTTATGGGATATTGTTCAGATAGTAATAAAGAAAATTAAAATAATGTAAAGTAGAATATAAAAATTATTGAATTATCTTTATATTTATTATATACTTTAATCATAAGGTAGGAAGGAGATTAGATACTATGTCAAATGTAGATAGAGTAGTAATTAAATATCAAGAAGCAGCTAGTGAATTTGATAGAATGGCACAAGCAGCTAATGAAATGGCTCAACAAACAAATCAAGTTAAAAATGTAACATCAAGTGTAGTAGGATCAGGTTGGGTAGGACGTGATGCTCAAGCATATTCTTCAACTGTTGAAAGATATACAACAAAATTAAATCAACAAGCAGAAGGAATGTTACAAGTTGTTGATAAGCTAAGAAAACAAGCAGAAGATAGTTTCCAAAAAGAACTAGCAGATGCTAAAAGAGCTGATAGCGAATTAGGAATATAAGGAAAGGAGAATTTGAACAATGAATGAAAGAAGAATTTCAATAACAGATTTAAACAATTATACATCTCAATTAAGTAATTTAAGACAAGATATTGTTGATTCAATGAACAAATTTTCTCAAGGATTAAATAACTTATATGCTGCAGGTATAATTGAAGGTGCAAGAGTAAATCCTCTTGAAGAAGCACATGGAATGGTTAAACAAACAGCTGGTCAAGTTAGCGAAACTTTAACAAGATTCGAAAACTTCGTTAAGAATGATGTAGGTGTTGAAGGTCAAAACTTAGAAGCTTCTCAAGCAAACGAATTAGGAAGCATGATAGCTGGAATGACAGCATTCAAAAACTAATTAAATTAGTAAAAAAGATAAAAATACTTCTTTTTAGAAGTATTTTTCTTTTATTTTACATAAAGTTAGTAAAAAACTTTGATATTTTCGTTTAATTATTATACAATAATAAAAGAATAGGAGATACTACTATGAGTGATGGATTTAAATTTAATTATAATGAAACAGAACAAGCAATAGCTAATATTGCTAGAGAAACTAGTAATTTAATTCAAGAAGTAGAAGAAATATCAAAAATTATTAATACTAGCGAGCAAGATTGGCAAGGAACAACAAAAGAAGCATATGTTAACAAGCTTACAGAAACTAAAAATGAGTTAGCAAATTTTGTTGATACTACTTTTACTGATTACATGAATAAAGAAAAAACAAGATTGTCTGAACATGCAGATGATGAAGGTGCTAATGCTGGAAAAGCAGATGTGCTAGATAAATAAGAGTTAGTGTGAGGTATGTATTATGAATAATAAAGTTGTAAATTTAGCACTTTTAGCAGAAAATGCTGGTAAGTTAGATAAGTCTAAAACAAATATAAATAATTTATTTATGGAAATAAAAAAGATAATAGATTATTTAAATGCAGATGATGAAGGGGATTTTAAAGAAAAAAGACAAGAATTTCTTGATGCATTAAGTCCTATAGTAAGTAAAATAGATGATATATTATTAAAATATATTGATTTCTTAAGACAATTAATTTCTTCAGAACAAGAATTAGAAGGTTCTCAAGCTTCTGATTTAGCAAAAGAAACAGAAGAAATGAAGAGAAGATCTGGATCTTCAGGATCTGGTGGAGGATCAGGTTCTGGAGGTGGACGTTCCGGAGGAGGAGGTTCCACAGGTGGTGGAGGTTTAACTCCAACAAGTACTGGTGGAGCAACTCCAGCTAATAATTCATCTCAAGGAACAACACCACAAAATAATGGTGGTCCTGCTGCAGGAACTTCTTCACAACAAGCTAGTGAAAAACCATTTACATCTAATAATGGTGAAAGAAGAAATAGTGTTATAGAAGATCTTTTAAGTAGATTAAGAGGAAATAATACAAATACAACATCTAATAATGGTACTAGTGGAAGTAATAATACAGGAACTGGCTCAACAGGAGGAACAGGATATACACCATCAGGAACAACTTCAGGTGGAGGATATACTCCAAGCGGTAGTGGTGGTGGAGGATATACACCATCAGGCTCAACAGGAGGTGGAAGTTTAACACCATCAAGTACTGGTAGTGGTGGTTCAGGAACAACACCACAAACACCAGCAGATAATTTAGGTAAATTATCAACAGGTGGAGAAGATGCTTCTAACAAAGTATTAGATGATTTATTAAAATCAAATACATCACCAGATGAACAACAACAATTAAATGAAGCAGATAAAACTTTAGAAGAAAATTTACCAACATTATCAGAAGGAGAAAATAATCCAACTACTGAAAATCAATCAACTGAAGATTCATCTTTAACAGATTTATCTACAGCTACAACAGATGATTCATTACCAAGTGATACAGGATCAAGTTCAGATTGGGTTAAATATGCAGGACTTGGAGCTTTAGGACTTGGAGCAGTAGGACTAGGTGGAGCTGCATTAATGTCTAAAAACAAACAAGATGATGAATTAAGTGAAGAAAATGAAGAAACTACAAACAGTGATTGGTCAACAGTAGATACTACTGGATATAACAATGATTCATTTAATACATCTTCATCAAATTGGTAAGATAAATAATTAAAACAATTAGTTAATTACTAATTGTTTTTTTGTTAATCCAAAGTAAAAAAAGTATAGAAATATAAAGTATCACTAAAAATTATGTTAATTATTTAATTGATTCTATTCATAGAAACGTTAGTAATATTGATTAATTAAAAAAAGAAAATACTACAAGGCTAATTTGCAGCTGTTTTTAGTCAAATAGCAAGGAATTCATATTAAACTGTGAAATAATTTTAAAAAATTTAGTGAATTATCTTTAAAAAATGAAAGAGGAAGAACAACATATGTCTACATCACAATAATTTAAAAGAACTATTCAAAGTTCTTTTTGATAAATATTGAAAATTTATTTTTTATTAAATTTTAATATTTTTACATAAATAGTGTAAAGAAAAAAATATAATATTAATATAATGTATATTAAATTAAATAATTTGATATTATTAAGTTGTTAATATAAAAATAGGAGAAAGATTATGAATACGAATGTAGTTTCAAGAAATTATGGGACAATTTTATCTACATTGACATCTATGGATGCAGATATTCAAGAGTTTGAACAAAAAGCAGAAGAGATGTTAAGAGATACACAAGCAATAGTAGGATCAGGTTGGGTAGGAAGAGATGCAGAAGCAGCATCAATAGCAGTCCAATCTTTTAATACAAAATTAAAAGAAAAAGCATCACAATTGCAACAAGCAAATAAAGTTTTAAGAGAAGATGTGGAAAATATGCAAGCAGATGAAAATTCAAACGCAAATGAATTTGGTTCATATTAATCTTAGAAAGGATAAATAAAAATGGAACAAAGAAAAATACAAATATCAGAAATTGAAACTTATAATACGAAATTAACAAATATAAAATCAGAATTAGAAAGTAAGTTAAATAGTTATAGTAATCATTTAAATAATTTGTCAAATGAAAATGCAATAGAAGGAGCAGTTAAAAGTCAATTAGAAAGTTTCTGTTCAGATATAAAAACTTTTTTGAATACAGAAGTTTCACAAAAGCTAGAAGCATTTACTAATTCTGTAAAAAAGGATATAGAATCAGTTAAATCAACTGATAGTGGTACAGCTTCTAAAATTAATAATATATTAGGTAATAATAGTTCAACTTCTGGGCCAAGTTTGTCAAATATGCTTAGTGGTACAGCAGTAAATTTAATGATGAACCAAACTAATAAAATACAAGCTATGGGAAATGCAATAGACCAAGGTATAAATAATTTTGATAGAATGGCAGGACAAACTGTTACTAATGCAGGGCAAGGAATACGAGCAGCGGGAAATGCAATAGGAAATACTGCAACAGCTGCATATAATACAACAGCCCAAGGAGTACAAGCAGCAGGGAAAGCAATAGGAAATACTGCAACAGCTGCATATAATACAGCAGCCCAAGGAGTACAAGCAGCAGGAAAAGCAATAGGAAATACTGCAACAACTGCATATAATAATACTGTTAAATTTGGAAATAGTGTTGGTAAGGGTATTGAAGCTGGTGTTGTAGCATATAATAATAATATGTATAAATAAAAATAACACAAATGAAGTTGTAATATAGAAGTGAACACAAAAGAATGTGTTTACTTTTTGTTTTACTATAAAATTTTTAGTTATTAAAAAAAATATTGAAATAATTTTAAATTTATTATAATTATAATAAGGATTAAATTATGGAAAGATTATTAAATTTAGTAGAAATTAATTTATATTATGAAACTTTAAAAGATTTAAGAGAAGAGATAAATTTAAGTTTTATTAAGTATAAAGATGCTTTATATGATTTAGTTAATACTGGAGCTATAGCAGGTCTTGTTGTAAATCAATTAGAAGAACTTAGGGACTTTATGGATTATACTGCAAGAAATAATGATGAATCTCTTGATCAATTTATTAGATATATAAAACAAGAAGTTATAGATAAGAGTGAAGAAACTGAAAGATTAGCTAGTAATAATCTTAAATTAATGATAGAAAGGATGAAGAAATAATGTCAACACATATAGAAGCTAAAAAAGAAGATATAGCAAAAATAGTTATAATGCCAGGAGATCCTAATAGAGCTAGATTTATGGCGAACAAGTTCTTAACAGACATCAAAGAAATTAATACGGTAAGAGCTATGTATGGATATACTGGAAACTATAAAGGTAAGAAAGTTACAATTATGGCTCATGGTATGGGGATGCCTTCAATTGGAATATATAGCTATGAACTATATAAAGACTATGATGTTGATGTTATAGTTAGAGTTGGAAGTGTAGGTGCATATGCATCAGAATTAGAAGCTTTAGATGTGGTTTTAGTTACTGAAAGTTATAGTGATTCAAGTTATGCTAAAGTACAAAATAATACTCTTAGTAATTTAAATTATCCAAATATAGATGTTAATAATAAACTAAAATTAAGTGCAAATAAATTAAATATTAAATTACATGAAGGAAGAGTGTATTCTTCAGATGTGTTTTATAGCGATTATATAAATCATTTAGATATGTACAAGAAAAATCATTGTTTAGGTACAGAAATGGAATCTTTTGCTTTATTTCACAATGCTAAAGTTTTAAATAAAAAAGCAGCATGTTTGCTTACAGTATCTAATCATTTTTTTAAAGATATAGATATTAGTTCAAAAGAAAGAGAAGAAGCTATGGATAAAATGTTCATTATTGCTTTAGAAAGTTTATGATAGATTTAAAAAAAATACCCAAAATAGAACTTCATGTTCATTTAGATGGTTCTCTAAATATAGATAAAATTAGTGAAATAACAAAAGAGGATAAAAAAGTATTAGAAGAAAAAATGACAGCAGGAGAAAAATTATCTAGTTTAAAAGATTACTTAGATAAATTTGATTATGCAGTATCGTTACTTCAAATACCAGATTTAATAAGAAAACTTGCTTCTAGTTTAAGAGAAGATTTAATAAAAGATAATGTTATATATGCAGAAGTAAGATATGCTCCATTAAAACATATTGCTTATATATCTATGGATGAATTTATAGATATAGTATATGAAGAATTAAATAAGGATAAGAAACTTAAAGTAAAACTTATATTATGTATGATGAGAAATGATTCTAAATTAAATAATATGAAAGTTATTAATTTAGCTAAAAAGCATTTGAAAAAAGAAGTAGTAGGAATAGATTTAGCAGGAGATGAAGATAGTTATCCTACTAAAGACTTTAAAGATTTATTTGATTATGCTAATGAATTAAAAATACCAATAACAATTCATTCTGGAGAATCTACCAATTATAAAGAAGTAGAAGCAGCACTTAATATGCATGCTAAAAGAATAGGTCATGGTATTAGATCAATAGATAATTTTGATTTAATTAATAAATTAAAAGATAACAATATATTATTAGAATTATGTCCTACATCTAATGTACAGACAAATAGTGTTGATATTTATAAAAATCATCCTATAAAATTATTTTCACTCTTAGGTGTTACTTATTCTATAAATACTGATAATAGATTAGTTTCTGAAATAGATTTATCTAGAGAATATAAAAAACTTATAGATAATAGATTAGTTACTATAGAAGGAATTATAAAATCTAATTTAAATGCTATAAAATATAGTTTTTTGACTGAAGAAGAAAAAGTTACATTATTTAAAAAATATAATGATTTATTAAGAGAGATGTAAATTTATATTTCTCTTTTTTATATATTAGATAAAATGATATGATATAATTTAATAGGTGATAGTATGAAAAAGAAAGTATTATTTATCTCTTCTACAGGTGGACATTTAAATGAACTTTTACAACTTAAAAGTTTATTTTCTAACTATGATTATTTATTAGTTACTGAAAAAGATAAATCGACAATATCACTAAAGGATAAATATAATGTTAAGTATTTAGTATATGGAACTAGAAAAAATTTATTTAGTTATTTTTTTAAATTTATTTTTAATTTTATTAAATCTTTTATTATATTCATTAAGTTTAAACCAGATGTAATTATTACTACAGGAGCACATACTTGTGTAGCCATGATATTTATTGCTAAACTTTTTAAAAAGAAAAGTATTTATATAGAAACGATGGCAAATAGAAAAACTAAGACTATGACTGGCAAAATTGTTGAAAAATGGGTAACATATTTCGTTGTTCAATGGGAAGATATGAAAAACTTATATGAAGATAGTGTATATGGAGGACTTATTTACTAATGATATTTGTAAGTTTAGGAACACAAGATAAATCATTTATTAGATTAGTAGAAAAAATAGATGAATTAAAAAAGAATAATGTAATAAAAGAAGATGTAATAATTCAGTTAGGATCTACTAAGTATAAAAGTGAAAATATAAAATGTATAGATTTTATGTCTATGGAAGAATTTGATAAATATTTACAAAATTGTTCATATTTGATAACTCATGGAGGAGTTGGAACTATACTTTCTGCTTTAAAATATAATAAGAAAATTATAGCAGTTCCAAGACTTAAAAAATATAATGAACATGTAAATGATCATCAATTAGAACTTATTGAAGCATTTAGTTTAGATAATTATATTTTAGGATGTAAAGAAGTAGAAGAATTAGAAGAAAATATAAAAAAAATATCTAAATTTAAACCTAAAGTTTATAAATCTAATCAAGATAACTTTATTAAGTTAATTAAGAGGTTAATAGAAGATGAATGAAAGTATATTACAAGAATATGGTACTAATTATACTACTAAAGAGTATATAACTAATCCTGCTATAGGTAGAGATAGAGAAATAAAAGAACTTATATTACTACTTTTAACTGTAGAAAAGTCTGCTATATTAGTAGGTAAACCCGGGGTAGGTAAAACTGCTATTATAGAAGGTTTAGCATATAAAATGAAAATTGGTGAAGTACCTGAATTTTTAAAAGATTTTCAAATAATTAATATTCAAACTGCAGCTATGTTAGGTACAACTGAAAAAGGTGAATCTAAAGTTCAAATATTAATAGAAGAATTAAAAAAACAACCTAAAACTATTCTTTTTATAGATGAAATACATATGCTTATGAATTCAAATTCTGATACTGCACTTGACTTTGCTAATATATTTAAAGAAGGTTTAGGAAGAGGTAGTATTAAAATAGTAGGTGCTACTACTACTGAAGAATATGAAAGATATATTTTAAGAGATAAAGCTTTTACTAGACGTTTTCAAAGAATCGATGTAAGAGAAGTAACAGCAGATGAAACAGTACAAATAATGGTTGGTACACTTCCTAAAATAGAAAAAGAAACTGGAATAAAGATGAAGTACAGTTCATATATACAACAACTTATATTTAAATTTATTACTGAAATAACTAGTGAATTTAAAAGAGTTTATGAACTTGGGAGTAGATATCCAGATTGTAGCTTAACTCTTCTTAAAAGTGCATTTTCTTATGCAGTATTTGATAATAGAAAAGAAGTGGATATAACGGATTTTGAAAAAGCTATTAGAGAAACTAAATTAATATATAGTGATGTTATTATTAAAGCATTACCAGAGTTTAGAGAAAGATTTAAAAATATTTATCAAGAAGAAGGTTTAGTATATAACAATGAAACATTAACTTATGATAAAGTTGAGATAAAAGAAAAAGAAGAAGAAAAAGAAATAGAACCTATATTTTTTGATAGAGAAATATTACATAAACCAAGTGATTTAAAAGTTTCTAATAGTTATTTGTTAGGAAATGAAAAGATAGAAGAAGAACATAATTCTGTTAATAGAAGAATGGGAGTTATAGAAGATAATGGAAAATAAAAAAATAAAAATTAATATGTTAGCAGGTCTTGTTGACAAAGTAGAAGGTCAAGGAGTTGGAAGTGTATATTTAGAATTAGTTGATCTTTTAAAAGATAAAAAATTTGATGATTTTGAAATATTAATAGATTCTAATAAAAAATGTGATATAAATCATTTTCATACAATAGAGTTAAAAAATTATTTTAAAATGATGGATAAAAGCAAAAATTGTAATGTTATGTATGTACATTTTTTACCTGAAACCTTAGATGGTAGTATTAAACTTCCATGGCCAGCATTTGATATATTTAAACAATATGTTATGAGTTTTTATAAACAAGCTGACTATTTAATAGTAGTAAATCCTATATTTATAAATTCTTTAGTAAATATAGGAATAAAAAGAGAAAAAATATTTTATATTCCTAACTATGTATCAGGAGATAAATTTTACAAAAAATCTAAAGAAGAAGTATTAAAAATTAAAGATAAATTTAATATTTCTAAAGATAAATTTATTGTACTTGGAGTAGGTCAAGTTCAAACAAGAAAAGGAGTTTTAGATTTTGTAGAAGTAGCAAAAATGTTACCAGATATAGAGTTTGTTTGGGCAGGAGGCTTTTCTTTTGGAGCTATAACAGATGGATATAAAGAATTAGAAAAATTAGTTAAAAATCCACCTAAGAATGTTAAATTCTTAGGTATAGTACCAAGAGAAGAAATGAATGATATTTATAATATAGCTGATATACTTTTTGTGCCTTCTTATCATGAACTTTTCCCAATGTCTATAGTAGAAACAATTAACTTAGAAAAACCAATTTTAGTAAGAGATTTAGAATTGTATAAAGATATACTTTTTGAAAAATATTATAAAGCTAACTTTAATGATCAATTTAAAGATTTAATTTTAAAATTAAAAGAAGATAAGAAGTTTTATAAACAAGGAGAAGAAAATTCTAAATATTTACATGAATTTTATTCAAAAGATCATATAGCAGATATGTGGTTAGAATTCTACACAATGGTTTATAACAATCGTAAAAAGAAAAAAGAGAAGAAAATAAAAAATGATAAAAAATAAAGTAGTAAAAAACACAATGAAATGTAGTTCCAAACTCCTCCAACCCCATCCTTTGCATAGAAAAATGAATTTCTTAACACTCTTCCTATAACAAAAGAAGAAACCATAAAAAAAGATAAGTATTCCTTCCAAAATATTTTAAATATCTGCATAAGATTCTCCTAATATTTTATTTTTTATAATATACCAATTTTCCAATTTTATTGGCTATATAACATTGTTTCTTGCTAATATTATATGTATCTAAATTTTTTATAGGTATCATATAAGTATCTCCATATACTTTTTTTAGAAAATCATCATACTCTTTAATTATTTTACATTTTTTCCCTTTAAATAAATAATCTTCTAATGAAAATTTTTCAAAATCATAACGGTAAACAAAAAGTCTTCCATTTTTTTTTATACTTTCAGTATATGATAAATTCTCTTCTCTTAAAAAATCATAATAAATATTCTTACTATCAAGCCGTGTAAATCTATAAAAATCTATAGAAATATTAGTTTCTTTATCCCTATAATTTTGATATTCTATAGTTTCATCATCTAGTAAAATAATTTCTGATTTTAAATAGAACCCTTTTGCCTCTAAACATTCTCTTAATTTTAGAAAATCATTATCTTCCCAAACTCCAAAATCTAAATCTAAATCATGTTTAATAAAACCTTTTTCTCTGATAGCACCTAATAATGTTCCAAACACTAAAAAAGCTTCAATCTTTTCCTCTTCTAAAACAGAAAGTAATTTTTGAAATGTTTTCAAAACATTTTTTCTAAAAAAATAACTTCTTATTGAATTAAAAGGTTTCTTGACCATTGTTCTTACAATATTAAATAAACCTAATTTTGATAGTATATTTTTTATTGTTTCAATCATTTTTTAAAAAATTTTTTAAAATTGGTAAAAATTCTTTTACCTCATATTCATAAAAAATTTCTTCCTCCTTTATTTGTGATAGTTTTTTTCTTATATTTTTTACATTTTCAGAATTTTCTAAAATTTCTAAAAATGCTTTTCTAATATCTTGAATATTGTATGGATTTACAACTAATCCAAAACTATTTTTTTTGGCCAATTCACCCATTTTTGTTTTTTCTGGAAATAATGCTATTTTTTTTAAAGCCATTGCTTCAAAAAATTTATTTCCTAAAGCTAAATTAGTATTTTCATCTTTATTTGAATATAAAGAAACAATAATATCAACATCTCCATATAGAATAGGTAAATCTTTATAATAAAATTCATCCCCTACTTCTACATTTTTATATTGTTTTGAAATATCTTCTATAATTTTTTTTTGAAATCCACTTCCCTTCATTCTAAAAAGGATAGGCAAGCCCTTTAAAGCTTCAAATATATTTTTAAATATTTCACTGTCCCTAAAAACCCCATAAAAAGAAGCTAACAAAATAGTATTGTTTTTTTTATTAGCTAAATATTTTTCTAAAAATTCTTTCTCTGGTTTATTATTTAAAACAAAAGAAGTATTTTTAGAAAATCTTTTATACTTTTTTGCAAAATAAGGAGAAGCATACAACAGAAATATTTTAGAATTGATAAAAAATTCCTCTATTTTCTTTAAAATTTTATGTATATTTCCTGAATATGAGGGTATATCAGAAATATCATAAATAATTTTAGTTTTTTTATTAAAAATAGTTGCCAATCTTGTAATAATAAAAGTTTCCCAATGATAGGCAAAAATTATATCTGGGTTATAATCTATTATGACTTTCTTTATATACCTATAAAAATAAAACAAAGCCATCATTTTGGAAAATTTATTTGATATATTTTGACTTTTAAAAACAAAATCATTTTGATTTTGTTTTAATATTTCTTGATTTTTACTAGCTAAAAAACAGCATCTAACCTCATATTCTTTTTGCAAATTTTTTATTAATTTTATATTTCTAGGATTATTAGGATAAAATGACATAATATAGAGAATTTTCAAAATATTCCATCCTCCTCTATTTCCTTTAAAATTTTTATACTCTTCGCATGTGTTTGTCTTTTTGACTCGTCTGGAATTTTCATATAATCTCCATATAATTCCCTTAAATAACTTTCAGAATCAAATGGTACTTTTAATTTTATACCTTCAAAATTTAATTCTTTTAATGGAAAAATTTTTTCTTTAAAAAAAGTATTTGTCCATGTTAGACCGTATCCAAACCCTAAAACATAATTTTTATCCAATTTTTTAGATTTTTCTAAATATTTTTTATTTTTTTCTATGATATAAAAGCTAGGCAGCTTATTTAATATTTTTATAATAAGTAACTTTACATAATATTTTAATCCACTTTGCTTTGTCCATATCCTACTAGTTTTTAATTTATATAAAAATTTAGGAAACATTTCCAAAAATCTTATTTTTTTATTCATTGAAAATTTATCAAAAGGAAATACATCTATGTATATTCCCTTTTGTTTGTTTTCTTTATCATCCCATTTCTCTATATATTCTGAATATTTATATCTTATTTTTAAAGGCATATATTTAATCATTTCATCTAAACTATGAGAATCTAAAAGCATATCTTTCCTTAAATCTTTCAATGCTATCTTTTTAAATATCTCAAAATCTTTTCTTTCCATACTCACATCAATATCATCATCCCAAGGAATAAAGCCTTTATGCCTAACTGCTCCTAATAATGTTCCTGAACATAGCCAATAAGATAAATTATTTTTTCTACAAATTCTATTATATTATCCCTATCTAATGGTGTAAGATTTGGATATCTTTCTTCTATTTCTTTTTCTGTTAATTTTGGTGTTTTTCCATTTCCTTTAATATCCATATATATATTAACAATTTCTTTTGGACCTAATGGAAGTTTTTCATTTTTTCTTTCTGCAATTAATTGTTGTTCTTGTCTTTTTAATTCTGCTCTTCTATTTAATACACTAATACCATTTAATGAAATATATATAATTATACCTATTCCTACTAAAAATACTACAACACCTGTTACTATTTTAGCTAATATACTATTATTTGCTTTACCTATTATTGTATATATATCTCCGAGAATCTCCATTATATATCTTATATCTTTCTCTTTCTCTTCTTGTAAGTGTATTTTCCTTTGTCTTATTAATTATATATGAATATATATTTGCTAATATATATACTACCATATGTAATATTACTCCGGTAAAATCCTGTTCTTGATCCCATTATAAACAGTAAATATAGTGATGTAAGAATTGTTATTATTAAATATATATATCTTCCTTTTAATTTTATTGTAGTAAGTAATAATCCTACAGAAAGTAATAATATT
>ERZ773054.596-NODE-596-length-26567-cov-36.144010_pt1 | contig 26567 bp, 25 predicted proteins | sample MGYA00580630_ERZ773054 | MGnify/ENA primary metagenome ERZ773054 (study PRJEB29015, sample SAMEA2737994) | human oral metagenome | biome: human oral; feature: human-associated habitat; material: dental | place: China | collected 2115 ... | reverse complement strand
AATCCAGCGTGAACGTGGTGCTCACCACCATCTCGGCCGGAATGGCAATGTTGGCGAACTGCGGCTGGCTTTCAGACCGCGTGAACACCAGCTCCATCGGGTGGATGCTTTCCCAGGCGCGGCTGTACTCGCTGCTGCTCAGATCGATCAGCTTCTGAATCAGGCGCTTTTCCGTCATCGAGAACTCGCGCCCCTCGCTCTTGCGCATCGGACGACCCGTGCCCCCGAACATCAGGTCCACGATCGTGCTCACCAGCTGTCCGTCCAGCACCAGCAGGGCAGAGCCCGCCAGCGGCCGGGTCTGCATGATGTTGATGCTGGCCGGCAGCTGGATCGTGCCCAGAAAGTCGCTGTAGCGTCCCACGACCGGATCAGAGTGGGTGATTTCCGGGTTGCGCTGCATGAAGGCGAACATCGCCAGCCCCAGACTGCGCGCAAAGCGCTCGTGGATCAGTTCCAGTGCCGGCATCCGGCCCCGGATGATCCGCTCCTGGCGGGCCAGGTCGTAGGGCTGAGGGGCAGAACGATCGTCGGCTGCTACCTTGGTCGCGGCCGTGTCCGCCCCGCTGTCGCCGACGGCCTCCGCCCCGGGCGCTGCGTCGGCAGGCGCATCCGTGGCGCTGCCTTCGGGCGCATCCAGCAGCGCGTCGATCTCGTCCTGCGACAGGTACTGCTCGCTCATGTCACTGCACCAGCATCTGATTGAAATGCACGGCAACCACCGAGTCAGGCACCACGATCAGCGGCTTGCCTGCCGGTGCCGCCGCAGCAGCATCCTTGTGCTCTGCACCCTGGGCGGGAGCAGAGGACTTGTCCCAATGAATGGCCTCGATGGTGCGCTGCTTGATGGCCTCAGCCACGGCTTCCTTGCCCTTCTCGGTCAGCAGCTGCTCGGACTTCTGCGACGACAGCAGCTGCAGGAGCTTGCTGCGCACTACCGGCATCACCTTCTTCAGTTCACTCTCGGCGTAGGCGTTCTGCATTTGCAGGACCACGGCCACCTGAGCCATGCGCTCACCGCCTTCATCGGCCAGGTTCACCGTGAAAGGCTCCAGCGTCACGAACACCGGCTCGGGCGAGGGCTTGTACAGCGCCAGCTTCTCGGCATCGGGATCATGCGGGGGCTTCAGGAAGAACCATCCCGCACCGCCACCGCCTGCCAGCACCACGGCCAGGATGCCGATCAACAGGCCCTTGCCACCTTTCTTCTTGCCTTCTTCGGCTTTCTCGCTCGTATTGCCTGACATGAGATAAATCCAGTTGATTCAGGAGAGATGCCGATATTCTCCATGTCTGCGGGGCGTTCCGATCGGCCAAGAAGGGGCGTTGAACCCCCTTTGTACTCATGGGCCGACCGACGGCGGGATCACCGCCGTCGTGTGTCGGCCCAGGTGCTTCATGCAAACAGGTCGAGACGGCCGTTCGATGGGGTATTGCCCACACGGGCGCCACCACTGGTGCTGCCGGAAACCGCCGTCGGGCGACTGCCCATCGTGCGGCCGACCCGCCCCGTGTCGGAGCCGCCATCGGCCTGCTGGCCGCCGGATTGACCCCCGTTCTGACCGAAGGCGGTGCCGGACTGTTGCATTCCTGCCCCGTTCTCCTGGCCGGACTGGCGCTGCTGCGACAGGAAGGCCGCATTGTTGCCCTGATCCATCCGGTAGTCGGACAGACGCAGGCCGTGATCGGCCAGCATCTGCTTCAGCGTCGACATCGACGATTCGATAGCGGCACGTGTGGCAGCGTGTGCAGCAGAGATGTCCAGCGCTGCATCTTCGGCGTTCAGCGACACCCGGATCCGGATCGGTCCCAGCTCGGCCGGCGTCAGACGGATCTCGGCGCGGTCCTGTCCCTGCACGACCACGCCGGCCACCTGGCGGGCGAACTGTTCCTTGAACTCGGCACTGTGTATCGGACTCTCGATGCGGCTGGACAGCAGCGGGCTGCCGTCCGTGCGAACCGGAGAATGGGCGCCCGACGTGGGCATTGCCATGCCCAGGCTGAACGAACCACCTTCTGCTCGTCCCGTCGCCACAGCCGCCGTCGGCAGCGGCGTGGGACTTGTGTCCGTGGTGGCCGGACGAGACGCAGACGCAGCATCGGATGCCGAGCTGGTCTGGGGCAGGGCAGGCGTGCTCGGGCGTCCTGCGGCCGCCACGCGTCCATCCTGTGCGGGTTGAGTCGCACTGGCCGATGCTGCCTGTGCACGCCGCGAGGGAGCCATGGCCATGGTGGGGTGCACTGTGGCTGTTCCTTCGCCGCCTGCGAGCGGGTTCTCGTTGGTATCGGCCGTGATCTCCTTCGCGACCGCGGCTGTGTCGGCAGATGTGCCCTGTGCGTCGGTCGGTGCGTTCGCGTCCTGGGTGGCGGATTCATCCAGTCCCATCTGGCGGGCCAGCTGCTGCAGTTCGGTCTCGCTGACTGGAGAGGCCTCCATCTGTACCTGGGCACCCTGGCGTACCTGATCAGCCAGTGCATCATCCGGGGATGCTGCGCTCGACGATTTTGCAGGTACATCAGCGGCAGCCAGCTCTGCAGGCTTGCTGCTGCCCGAGGATGTCTGGCGGTCAACGGTTTTCGCCGCCTGTGCAGAAGCAGAACCCGCTGCTGTAGCATCGGATGCGGCAGTCGTCTGGTTGGCCGTGGCTGTGGCAGCCGTGCTGTCGGCATCCACCTTATCACCCGGGGCGCTGGTCGACCCGGATTCCGAAGCTGCCGTCCGGGGGGCTGCCTGTGTGGCCGAAGGGTCGGCAGGACGGGCTTCCTCTGCACGGGCAGATGCCGGACGTGCCTCCGTGGTCGATGCGTCGCGTGCCGATGCATTGTCAGCATCACGGCTGCGGGTCGTCGTGGCACGTTCCGCCTGGCGCGAAGCCTTGGTCACGCGCTCGGCCTGGCGCATCTCGTCGGCCTGGCGAGAACGCTGGGGCTCGGCAGCAGGGCGTTGCATGACCTGGGCGCTGCCGTGCAGATCCTCGGCACGCGGCCGCTCGCGCTGGCGTTCCTTCTCCAGGCGCTGCTGCTCGGCACGTCGTTCGGCCATGCGCTGCGTCATCTCCTCGAATCCGCCAGGCCGGATATCGGCCATCAGCGTCCGGAAGGACAGCGACGATGCGGCATCCCGGCCCGCCTTGGCGGGCGTCCTGGATGCGCTCAGTTGTTCCAGCACCGACTTTCCGGAGGAAACCGGCGAGCGGGTGCCCAGAGAGGATTCGGTCTTCATGCGATGTAGAGCTCTTCCTGATCCAGCGGAACCGGAATCCGGGTCGTACCGATGTCCGGAAGGCTGGACTGGTTCAGATAACGGATGGCGGCCTGTTCGTCGGCTTCCAGACGTTCACGGCGCGACGCGGCAGCGGCCTGTTGCTCGGCACGCTGCTTCAGGATGGTTTCCACGGCCTTCAGGCGCTTCTGGCAATCCAGAAGTGCAAGGCGCTTCAGTTCGGCACGCCGCATGGCCTGCTCGATGAAGCGTTCCTGCTGCTTGACGGCACTGTCGATGCGGCCAGCCAGGTGCGTGTCCAGTTGCAGCGACGTGGCGGAATGACTCTTGCCGTCCGTCTCGCGGCGACGGTCCTGCAGCGTGCTGCGATAGCTTTCCAGCGTGGCCAGCGTATTGCGCAGCGACGACAGTTCCTTCTGTGCGTGTGCCATGGCGGCTGCGGCTTCGTCACGCAGGCGCTGATAGTTCTCGACGGCCAGTTCCAGGGCGGGTTTCATGCAGATTCGGTTTCAGTTGTTCTGTTCGGGGAAGAGGCCAGCAGATCGCGCATCGCGTTCACGGATGCCTGCAGGCTGCTCGGATCGTGCACCTCCTGGCACAGGAACGCCTCGATCATGGGCATCAGCTCGATGGCCCGGTCAATGCGTGCGTCACTGCCCTCGGTATAGGCGCCAATGGTGATCAGCTCGCGGCTGCGCCGGTAGGCCGACCACAGGGATTTCAGTTGCCGGGCCAGCTGCTGCTGCTCGGCAGGGGTCACGGCCGACATCACCCGCGAAATCGATTTCTCGATGTCGATGGCCGGGTAATGGCCGGCATCGGCCAGCTCCCGGGAAAGCACGATATGCCCGTCCAGGAAGGAACGGCTTGAATCGGCTACCGGGTCGTTCTGATCATCGCCTTCAGCCAGCACGGTGTAGAAGGCGGTGATCGAGCCCTGGCCGCGTGCGCCCATGCCGGTGCGTTCCAGCAGGGCCGGAAGGCGGGCGAACACCGAGGGCGGATAGCCCTTGGTGGCCGGGGATTCGCCGATGGACAGTGCAATTTCCCGCGCCGCCATGGCGTAGCGGGTCAGCGAGTCCATCAGCAGCAAAACGTTCATGTCCTGGTCGCGGAAGTACTCGGCAATGGCGGTGGCGTAGTGCGCCCCCTGCATCCGTGCAATCGGCGGCAGATCGGAAGGGGCGGCCACGATCACGGCACGATGGCGATCCTCTTCGCCCAGGATGTCTTCCAGGAATTCCTTGATCTCGCGGCCGCGCTCACCCACCAGACCCACCACGATCACGTCGGCGTTGGTATAGCGGGCCATCATGCCCAGCAGCACGCTCTTGCCCAGACCGGCGCCGGCAAACAGGCCGATGCGCTGGCCACGACCGATGGTCAGAAGGCCGTTGATCGCCCGTACCCCGGTATCCAGGGCCTCACGGATCGGCTCGCGGTCCATCGCGTTGATGGCTCGGCCGTGAATGGGGCGGCTTTCCACGTTGCGCAGCGGGCCGAAACGGTCCATCGGCCGGCCATCGGCGTCCACCACGCGGCCCAGAAGGCCATGTCCGATCGGCAGATGACGCATCCGGTCGGACTGGCGCCGCCACGGATGGCTGGCACGGGCCAGGGTGGGGGTGACCACGGCCGGCTCCAGCGGACAGACGCGCGTCTCGGGAGAAAGCCCGCTCGTGTCGCCCGAAGGCATCAGGAAGACGTGGCCATGACCGAAGCCCACCACCTCGGCCTCGACGGCATGGCCGTCGGGCTGCTTCAGCAGGCACAGGGCGCCCACGGGCAGTGCAATGCCGGCGGCTTCGACCAGCATGCCCGATACCTTCACCAGGCGGCCTTCGGTGGCCACCGGGTCCACATGAGCAGCCAGTTGCTGGCAATTGCCCAGGAAGGCAGAAAGCTGGTCGGCAAGGCGCATGGCAGAAAGGTTCAGCCGGTCGCGGACACGATCGGGGCAGCATCCTGCGCGGGCAGGGCAGCTTCCTCGACATGAGTGTCCACGGCATCGGCCATAAGGGATTCGGAAGCGGTTCCGTCCATGGGAGACGGTTCCGTCGGTCGGGCAGGGGATGCGTCATCGGCACGGGCGTTTTCCCGGCGCGCACCGTTTCGTTCATCATCCAGGCCCAGGGCGGCAAAGGTCCGGGCCACGCGGGTTTCCAGCTGACTGTCCACCCGGGTACTGCCTGCGGCCAGTGTGCAGCCGCCGCGCGCCAACTTGCCAGATGCCAGCACCTTGACGGCGATTTCCGGGTGATTGGCGGCAAACCACTGTTGTGCGGTCTCCACATCGTCCGGATGCACGCTTGCTTCCAGGTGGCGGTACCGTTCGCTGATATGCTTCATCGATTCGGCCAGTACCGGAGCCAGAGCGTCCTTCGAGATCCGGATCTGTTCGCAGGCGATGCGTTCGGCCAGCTGCATGGCCAGGGTCATCACCTCGTGGGCCAGCCCTTCCTTCAGCGCATCCAGTCCGGACGAAAAGTCGGCCAGCAGCGAACCGGCACGGGCGCGAACCGTCATGCCGTGCTGCGCCTCTTCCTGGCGCTGCCGCTCGGTGGCTTCGGCCAGACCGGCCTGATGGCCGCTCTGCCACGAGGCCTCCAGCTGGCGCGTCAGTTCCTGTTCGGCCTGGCGTGCGGCTTCCTCGGCCCGTTGCGCCGGGCTCTTGTGCGTGGCGGGGTCGTCGAAGGACATGACCGCCATCGGCTGCCAGGCATCCTGCCGGCTGATGCGGGCAGGGCGGGGCGAAGCAGGGGTCAGGGAATCAGACCAGCGCATCGGCGCCTCCGCTGCTCACCACGATGGTGCCTTCGTCGGCCAGGCGCTTCACGGTTTTCAGGATCTCCTTCTGTTGGGCCTCCACCTCGGACAGTCGCACCGGACCGCGCGACTCCAGGTCTTCCTTCAGCGACTCGGCCGCGCGCGAGCTCATGTTCTTGAAGATCTTCTCGCGCAGCGCGGGCTCGGCACCCTTCAGCGCGATGATCAGCTGATCGTTCTGCACCTCGCGCAGCACCGTCTGCACGGCACGGTCGTCCAGACTCAGCAGGTCGTCGAAGGTGAACATCAGATCCTCGATCTCCTGCGCCAGCTCGGCGTTCTCGGCGCGCAGCGTCTCCAGCAGCGAGGCCTCTTCGCCACCGCCCAGGAAGTTCAGGATCTCGGCGGCTGCCTTGCTGCCGCCCAGGCGAGGGCGCTTGACCTTGTCGCCACCGGTCAGCACGCGCGACAGCACCTCGTTGAGTTCCTTCAGCGCGCTGGGCTGGATGCTGTCCAGCGTGGCAATGCGCAGCATCACGTCCGAACGGGTCTCGGCCGACAGCTGCTGCAGGATGCTGGAAGCGTGGTCACGCTCCAGGTGCACCAGAATGGAGGCGATGATCTGCGGGTGCTCATGGCGGATCAGCTCGGCCACCGAGGCCGCATCCATCCAGCGCAGGCTCTCGATGCCCGAGACGTCGCTGCCCTGCACGATGCGGTCGATCAGCATGCCGGCCTTGTCGTCGCCCAGCGCACGTTTCAGCACGCCGCGCACGTAGGCGTTGGGATCATGCACCAGCGTGCTCTGCTTCGACGCCTGCTGATGAAAACGTTCCAGAACCTGCTCGATATGGTCCTTGGTCGTGTACTGGGTCCGGGCCATCACTTCGCCCAGTCCCTGTACCTCCTTCGGTGTCAGGTGCTTGAAGACTTCGGCTGCCGTTTCCTCGCCCAGGGCGAGCAGCAGCACGGCGGCATCACGGGTGCCGGCTTCATCGAAACCACTCATGCTGGATTGTCCGGGTTGGTGCCATTGACCCAGTTGCGGACCACGGTGGCGACTGCCGTCGGGTCGGTGCGGGCCAGTTGAAGGGCGTTGTGTTGCGCAATCGTCATGCCCATCCCTTGCTCGGGATTGACTTCAAGACGCTGGACGCCGCCCTTGGTGCTCCCTTCGGGGCTGGGCAGTTCCAGCTGCTCGTCGACTTTTGCGTCCAGGTTGTTGCCGGCGGCGGGCGCGGGCTTCTTCATCGCCTGCAGGGCAGGGCGGATGAACATCATCAGGATGATGAGCGCCAGCAGCACGAAGCCGAACTGCTTGCCCAGATCCTTGGCAAGCGAAACGGTCTCGGGGTCCTTCCAGAGCGGCACTTCGGGGTCGACCACCTCAGGACGCTTGGTGAAGGCGGCGTTGACCACCTGCACCGAATCGCCACGCTCGGCCGAGAAGCCCACCGCCTGCTTCACCAATGCCTCGATGCTCTGCATCTCCATCGGGGTCAGCGGGGTGGAGACCTCCTTGCCGTCGTCGCCCGTAGTCTGCTTCTGGTTCACCAGCACGGCCACCGACAGGCGACGGATGGTGCCTGTCTGGTTGCGAGTCACCTTCACCGTGCGGTCCACCTCGTAGTTGGTGACCGATTCCTGCCGGGTGGAAACGCCGGCGCCGCCATCGGCAGACGATGCGCTGCCGGCTGCTCGCGTAGCTTGTGCTGCCCCGTTGATGGGGGCCGACACGGTGGCAGGCGGCTGGTTGGACAGGGCGCCCGGAACGCCGCCAGCGGCATCGCCTGCGCCCGAGCCGTCACGGCTGGCCATCGTCTGCTGGCTGCGCATGGCGGCGGCGCCCGGATTCTGGTTCGGTGCGTAGGTCTCGGCCGTGGCTTCGCTCTGCGTGAAGTCGATGTCGGCGGCCACCTGGGCCCGGATGTTGCCGTCACCCACGATCGGCGCCAGCAGGTCGTCGATGCGGCGGGCCAGCGTGCTCTCGATCCGGTTGCGGTAATTGATCTGCGCCGTGTTCATCTCGCTGCCGTCACCGTCCAGGTCCGACAGCAGCTTTCCGTACTGGTCCACGACCGACACCTGTTTCGGGCTCATGTCGGGCACCGATGAGGCCACCAGCGCCAGAATGCCCTGCACCTGTCCACGCTCCAGCGTGCGGCCGGGGTAGAGCGTCAGCATCACCGAGGCCGAAGGCTTCTGCTGTTCGCGCAGGAAGCCGCTCTGGACCGGCATGGCCAGATGGACGCGTGCCTGCTTCACGGCAGCCAGCGACTGGATCGAGCGGGCCAGCTCGCCTTCCAGACCCCGCTGGAAGTTCAGGCGCTCCTGGAACTGCGTCGTGCCGAAGCGCTGTTTTTCCAGCAGCTCATAGCCGGTGGTGTCGCTGGCGGGCAGACCCTGGGCAGCCAGACGAAGCCGGGCGTCGTTGACCATGTTGGCGGGCACCATGATGGCACCGCCCCCTTCGGTGTACTTGTAGGGCACGTTCATCTGCACCAGCTGGGCGATGACTGTGCCACCTTCCCGATCGGGCAGGTTGTTGTAGAGCACCTTCCAGTCCGGCTGCTGGGACCAGAGCCATGCCGAGACGGCAACGGCGCCCAGGGCGATCACACCCGCACCGGCCTTGATCTTGGTGGCGGCAGGCATCTGGGCGAAGGGGCTGACGGATGCAGGCAGAGTGTTGGTAGCCATGGCAGGATTGGATGTACTCATGCGGCACATTATTCGGCAGCGCACGCCATGGAAATTCGCCAAATACCGGGCTGGATACCTGCTATTTCGCCGAAGACGCCGAGGTCACGCGGGTACGATGACTGCAACCGGCAAATGGTTTGCCGACTGATGGAGAAGGGATATGCAAGTGGAATTTCCCGGTTCTGCCCTGAAAGCCGCCGCCGATGCTGCTGCGGCTGCCGCCCGTCCGGGAGGCATGGAAAGGCTGGGTGCCGGCATGATGGCCGGCCAGGTGGAGGGCGCAGCCAGCGGCTCGTTCGGCAGCCTGCTGATGGATGCGCTGCGCAGTGTCAGCAGTGCCCAGAACGTTGCAGACAAACAGCAGCGCGCCTTCGAGGTGGGTGACGCCGGTGCAACACTGGAGAGCACGATGCTGGCCATGCAGAAGGCACAGATCGGCTTTCAGTCTGCCGTGACGGTACGCAACCGCCTGGTGCAGGCCTACTCGGACATCATGGGCATGCAGGTCTGATGAAACGACAAGGCCCCGGCGAGGCGATGCCTCCCGGGGCCTTTCGAATCCATCAGGCTGAGCTGCTTCAGGCATTCAGCCGTGCACTGCGCATCCGGCGCTCCACATCCATCACGTACACCTGGACCTGACGGCCCACGCTTTCGGGCAGTGACTGGAACCGGCAGCTCACCAGCATGCCGTCACCCCGTTCGGAAGGGGCAATGCGGATCACCTTCAGGTCACAGGGCAGGGGAGAGGCGCGGAAGCGTTCGATACGGCAATGCAGCAGAGGCTGCCCCACCTGAGGCAGGTCGTGGCCGGCTGGCCACTGGAAGCACAGTCCACCCGCCGAGATGTCATGCAGCCGACCGCGCGCCTCGCGGTGTCCCACCACCCGTACGGCCACTTCGGCACCGTCGGCAGCAGGTGGCTCCACGCGGAAGGCCTCGCGGCGCTGGATGCGCCAACCATGGGAGGGGATGGCGGCAATCAGCTGCCGTCGTCCCTCGTCCTCGCGCAGCGACACGGCCGGAATGTCCAGCTGGATCTTCACGGCGTTGGTCAGACCCACCAGCGTCAGGCTGCGGGCTTCCAGCAGTGCTTCCAGAGACTCTTCATCGCCCGGGAAGCCCAGCCGGAAGTCATTGGCCTCCAGCCCCTCGATGCGCGTGACCAGGTGCAGCTCGTCATCGGCGTGGGCATAGAGCACCACATGCTCGCGGGCGCCCTGCAGCTCGCGCAGCAGCGAACGTACCGCCATGGTGCCGGACACCCGGAACTGGTCCAGGCCATCCTGCGGGGACATGGGCAGGAAACCCGGCACGAGGCCGTGGTGGGTACCTGGTTGTTGGTTCGGCGTATTCATGATCACACTCGGGACACGCAGGGTTCGGGGGAGGCGGGACGCACCATCGGGCGGGTGGCCAGCCAGGGCAGCATGCGACGGTAGGCCGGGGTACCCAGCTGGCGGATCTGTTCGTCCACGCGCAGGATTTCGCGGATCATTCTCGCCCGCTTCCCCTCCAGCAGGGCACAGGCGTCCGGATACACGGACCGCAGTTCCTGCCAGGCGATTTCCAGGTCCCGGGCCATCCGGGGCAACGAGCCGCGAAGCTGCCGGACCTCGTCCCAGTCGCCATCCCGTGCTGCACCCAGCATGGCTTCGGCGAGCTGCAGGGCCTGCCCGTACTGGGGGGGCAGCACAATGTCGGATGCGATGTCGGTCGTCATGTCGTCACCCGCTCAGGCGTAAAGCGGCGATTTCACCACTTGCGGGCGGATCGCCTGCCAGGCATCACGCAGATCCTTCAGCAGGCGCTCCACTTCCTCGTACTTCTCCAGCTCGTTGTGCAGGTTGGCCTGCAGCAGCGTCTGCGTCATGTAGTCGTACAGCATGCCCAGATTGGTGGAAATGCTGCCCACGGAAGGGTCCAGCGAGGCTTTCAGGCCTTCGTCGATGATCCGGATGGCCTTCGAGGTGGATTCCCCCTTGGCCGCAAAATTGCCCTGCTTCAAGGCCATGCCGGCCTTCATCACGGCGGTCACGGCGCCATCGAACAGCATCTCCACCAGACGGTGCGGGTCGGTGTGGTGTACGGCGCTCTCGATTTCCACGGCGTGGTAGGCGGCGGCAGACGGTCGATGCATGCGAGCAAACATGGGCTTTCCTGGGAAGAGGGCAGAAGCCGGTGAAGGTTTCGACGAGGCGTCGCGTGACGAGAGGACATCATGCTGCCATCCGTCGGCGACAGCCGGTCGTCAGGTCCGGCGGTGTCTACCCCTTCTTATCGACGCATGGACGCCGGACTTTAGATGCCAGCCGAAGTGGATGGCTTTGGTGCCGCTATTCCTGCCCGCCACCTGAAAGAGCTGCAAACACGAATGCCCCTGGCAAGGGCGTCGTCATCAAAACCTTCCCGTCTGGGCATGGTGCCGGTGATGACGCCCTGGAACAGGGGCATTTCCGTGACGCGGCCGATGCGTCGGCCGCGTGTGATGCGCATGATCAGCGTAGCAGCGATGCGATCGACGAGAACGAGTTCGTGATGTTGCTGATGTTCTTGTCCAGCGCTGCGTACTGCTTCAGCAGGCGCTCTTCGGTGCGTTCCAGCTGTTCGTTGAGGCGGTCGGCGCGCGACGTGCTGGCGTCCAGGCTTCGACGCAGGGCCTTGGTGGTGCCGCTCAGGCTGCCATCGTCATCCAGGATCTCCTTCAGACGGGCGCTGAGCATCCCGGCCACGCCAGATCCGCTGCCGGCAGAGCCCGAGAGCAGGGCGGCCGTGGCAGCGCTCATGGTGCCCGTGCCTGCGCCCGGCGAAGCCGCTGCACCTGCAGCACCCGTGGCACCTGCACCGCCTGCGGAAGCTGCACCCGAAGCCTTCTGCGCGCCGGCAAACACGGTGCGCATCTTCTCGGGGTTGTTCAGCAGGTCCTTCAGCTTGGCGTCCTTGATGCTGAGCGCGCCGTTGCGATCCAGCTCGAAGCCGGCACTGGCCAGGCCGCTGCCGTCATCCTGGGCGCGTATCAGGCTGCGCACCTGCTGCTGGATCCGGACCAGCGTGCCATTGCCTTGCAGTGTACCGGCCTTCTTGGTGGCAGGATCATACTTCGTCTGCTCGGCAATCAGGCTGTTGACCTTGTTGTAGGCCTTCACGAAGTTCTCGACATCTTCCTTCAGGCTTTCCTTGTTGGTCTCCACCGTGATGTTCACCGGCGCGTTGTCGGCCTTCTTCAGGTTGAAGGTCACGCCTTCGATCATGTCGGTGACCTTGTTCGATGCCGAGCTCACGTCCAGACCATTGAGCTGCATCTTCGCATCACGCGCCACCTGGGTGCGCTGGCTGCCATTCGCGCCGGCCTGGGCGGTGGCCGAGACATTCAGAGCGTCCAGCCCGTTGCCCGAGGCCGAGATCTCGAAGGCATTCTTCGCACCGCTCTGCGAGCCGGTCAGCATCAGGCGCACGCCGTTGCCGTCGTTGATCAGGTTGGCGCTCACGCCGCTGTTGCTGCGGTTGATGATGTCGCGGATGTCCTTGACGGTCGCATTCTCGGGAACCGTGATCTCCAGCGCCTTGCGCTCGCCGTCAGCGGTGAAGCTCGTGCCGTCCTCGTTCACGGTGCCCATCTGGACGCGCAGCGTGCCACCGCCCACCACGGCATCGGCATTGGCAAAGCTGCGGGTTGCCACCGTCTGGTTCTGCGCCAGCTGCTTCACCACCAGCGAATGGTTGCCCGTGGCGCCGCCCTTGCTGTTTCCACCCGTGGCCTGGACCTGGTCCTCGTTGCTGCTGCTGGCCGTGGTGGCGTTCCAGGTGTCCTGCTTGATCAGTTTCTCTGCGGCCGTCTGCAGCTCGGAAAGCGCAGACTTCACCGTGCCCCAGGCCGAGAGCTTGGTGTTGATGCCGGCCTGTTCCTTCTGTAGCTTGGCCAGCGGTGCACGCTCGACATTCATCAGCTGCGAAACGATGCTGTTGACATCGAGGGAGCCGCCCATTGCCGTGATCTTTCCAGCCATAGGGACCTCCTGTGGGTCATTGACGGTTTTCGATGCTCATCATATCGGCGCCGAAACAGCCTTCATAAGCCCAATGCCGACCGGCGGGGCAGGGGCCATGCCCGTCGGTCGGAGCGGCTTTTGGAAAAGCTGGGTAAAACCCGGGCTAAAACGCCGCCGGCCGGAAAGCCCGAAGAGGGGCTTCCCGGCCGGGAAAGGGCAGGCGGCCGAAGCCGCCTGGGGGCTTGCCGATCAGCGCAGCAGCGACAGCACGTTGTTGGGCAGGGAGTTGGCCTGCGACAGCATCGAGGTGCCGGCCTGCTGCAGGACCTGCGCACGGGTCAGGGCAGCGGTTTCGGAGGCGAAGTCGGCGTCCATGATCCGGCTGCGGGCAGCGGTCTGGTTCTCGGCGCTGACCTGCAGGGTCTGGATGACGGCCTCGAAGCGGTTCTGTGTGGCACCGAACTCGGCGCGCTTGGAGTTGACCTTGGCCAGCATTGTGTCCAGTTTTGCCAGTGCATCGGTGGCGAAGGTGAAGGAAGAGATGCCCGGAGCCGAGGCGGTGCTGGTACCCAGGGCACCAGTAAAGTCGGTGTCGGTCGTGATTGTGGCCAGATTGATCGTGATCTGGTCAGTCGTGGCGTTGTTGGCGCCAACCTGGAAGGTCAGGGCAGAGCCGGCAGCGAACAGCTTGGTTCCGTTGAAGGAGGTGCTGGCCAGATTGCGCTTGATCTCTTCGGCCAGGGCCTGGTATTCCTGGTTCAGGCTGGCTCGGTCGGATTCATTGTTGGTGGCGTTGGCCGACTGCACGGCCAGTTCACGCATGCGCTGACCCATGTCGTTGATCTTGGACAGGGCGCCTTCGGCAGTCTGCGACAGCGAGATGGCGTCGTTGGCGTTGCGGATGGCGACGTTCATGCCGCGCACCTGGGTGTTCATGCGCTCGGCGATGGCCAGGCCGGCGGCGTCATCCTTGGCGCTGTTGACACGCAGGCCGGTGGACAGGCGCTGGACCGAGGTGGCCAGGGCGCTTTGCGTGGTGCTCAGGTTGCGCTGAGCGTTGAGCGACATGATGTTGGTGTTGATGATCTGTGCCATGGTGCTGCTCCCTTGTATATACAGTGGGTTGGTTGTCCTGTTCCCGCTCTGTTTCGGTTCGGACGGCGGGAAACGCTCCCGTTGCCATGAATATCGACCTGTGCAGGTGACGCTTTAAGACGAGAGGCAACCGTTTATGCTTTCAGGGCTGCTGCTGGTCGGGCTTGGTCCTGGGGGAGGGGATGTCTCGGGGCGGACTGGATGCCAGGTCGGGATGCCGACATGCTGGGTCGACCATGTTGGGGCATCGGTTCTGGGGCATCGGTTCTGGGGCATCGGTTCTGGGGCATCGGTTCGTGATCAATGCCTGTGCACCGTCATGATGAAAGCGGCCTTGAAACGGAAACCGGCCGGGAAACCCGATGAAGGGCTTCCCGGCCGGGGAAGGGCAGGCGGCCGAAGCCGCCTGGGGGTCTTGTCGATCAGCGCAGCAGCGACAGCACGTTGTTGGGCAGGGAGTTGGCCTGCGACAGCATCGAGGTGCCGGCCTGCTGCAGGACCTGCGCACGGGTCAGGGCAGCGGTTTCGGAGGCGAAGTCGGCGTCCATGATCCGGCTGCGGGCAGCGGTCTGGTTCTCGGCGCTGACCTGCAGGGTCTGGATGACGGCCTCGAAGCGGTTCTGTGTGGCACCGAACTCGGCGCGCTTGGAGTTGACCTTGGCCAGCATTGTGTCCAGTTTTGCCAGTGCATCGGTGGCGAAGGTGAAGGAAGAGATGCCCGGAGCCGAGGCGGTGCTGGTACCCAGGGCACCAGTAAAGTCGGTGTCGGTCGTGATTGTGGCCAGATTGATCGTGATCTGGTCAGTCGTGGCGTTGTTGGCGCCAACCTGGAAGGTCAGGGCAGAGCCGGCAGCGAACAGCTTGGTTCCGTTGAAGGAGGTGCTGGCCAGATTGCGCTTGATCTCTTCGGCCAGGGCCTGGTATTCCTGGTTCAGGCTGGCTCGGTCGGATTCATTGTTGGTGGCGTTGGCCGACTGCACGGCCAGTTCACGCATGCGCTGACCCATGTCGTTGATCTTGGACAGGGCGCCTTCGGCAGTCTGTGCAAGGGAGATGGCGTCGTTGGCGTTGCGGATGGCGACGTTCATGCCGCGTACCTGGGTGCTCATGCGCTCGGCGATGGCCAGGCCGGCAGCGTCATCCTTGGCGGTGTTGACACGCAGACCGGTGGACAGGCGCTGGACCGAGGTGGCCAGGGCGCTTTGGGTGGCACTCAGGTTGCGCTGAGCGTTGAGCGACATGATGTTGGTGTTGATGACTGCCATGATTCAGACTCCATGAGGTGAGGAGAGGGTTTGTCCTTTTCCCGCATTCGGTTCGGACGGCGGGAAACGTTCCCGTTGCCATGAATATCGACTCCGAAAAGTGTTGCTTTAAGACCGAAACAGGCCTTTCGGGGTCCGAAGGCAACCGTCGATCCGCAACCGGGAGGGCGGTGTGCGCTTTTGCACGCCAGTCCATGTGCTCGCGTGCGTGGCTTCGGGTGTTGTGTCCGGCATGAAGTCCCGCTTTTCGGCGCTTCGAGTGGGGCGAGGGCTGGTCAGAATGACCGTGTCTCCTTCTTTCTGTGGCTGTCGGCAGGCGGCAACGCCCTGTTGTTTGCCGGACACTCTTGCCCCGTTGGTGGCAGGATAGCCATTCATGCGACGCCTCGTGCCGATCGTCCTGGGCTGTGGCGTGCTCGCATCGGGCAGCCAGGGTCAACGGACAGCCGCGCCCGATGAGTGCACTTGGTGGCATTCCCGTCCTTCCGGATGCGGCCCGAACAGGCCGGGAGCCGCTCGTTCCGCCGGTCGGCCTGCGGTGGGCGATGGCCAGGGCTCGGGTTCATAGTCTGCTCCATGCCGGGTGCGCAGCCACCCAGCCACTTCTGAAACGCCGACATTCAGGAAAGAGCAGGTATGAACGAAGATCGAATCCTTGCAGAGATCAGAGAGACAAACCTTTCCTATCTGATCCTTGCACAATCGCTGATCCGGACGGATCGGGTCCAGGCGCTTTACCGCCTGGGGTTGTCCGAAGAGGTGGCCGATCTGCTCGACCAGTTGTCGCCAGCGCAGATGATGCGCATTGCCCAGGGCAACATGCTGCTGTGCCGCTTCCGCTTCGATGACGCCATGCTGTGGTCGCTGCTGGCTGACCACGGTGAAGGTGTTCAGGAGGAGGGCGGTGAGCGCAGCGCGTCGCGCCTGCATGCTGCCATCCTGCGTTCGGGTCGATTCGAGGAGACGCTCGATGAGCGCGCGTAGTCTTCTGGAAGACAGTCGCCAGATCGTCAAGGCGATCCGGATGATCGAGCTGGGCGCCCGACTGCAGATGCTGCAGTCGGAAACGAATCTGCCTTATGAGCGGCTTCTGAAGCTGTACAAGGAGGTGGCGGGCAAATCGCCTTCCAAGGGGCAGCTTCCGTTCTCGACCGACTGGTTCATGACGTGGCAGCCCAACATCCACGCATCCCTGTTCTACAACATTCACACGTATCTGATGAAAAGCGCGCCCATCGATGACTCGGACGCGATCGTCAAGGCGTATGAGCTGTATACCGCTGAAGTGAAGAGCTATGGGGTGGAACCCATGCTCAGTCTCACCCGCGCCTGGCGACTGGTGCGCTTCATCGACAGCGGCCTGGTGACGGCCATGCAGTGTCGACGCTGCAAGGGCCAGTTCATCAACCATCCTTATGAGCTGGAAGACCGCTTCGTATGCGGATTGTGTGAGCCGCCGGCCCGTGCGGGCAAGGCACGCAAGGCGGGCGCAATCCACTGACAGGTCGGACTGAACTCCGGCTGGCTGGCCACCTCCGCTCCGTCTGCGTTGATCTGCGGGTTCGGATTGCCGCATGAAGGGCAAGGTGCGCCAGCACGGAACATGCGAAGCATTTTTGGGCATTCGGACGGATCTTCCGGGATCCTGAAGAATGCCTTTTTTCATGGGCGATTCCTGGGTCTCGGTGAACGTGACGATGGATCTCGCATGAACGTGTTTCACTGGATGTCCACTGCTCCTGCCAGGTGCCCGACCTGACGCCCGTTCCCGCTGGGTGTCCGTCTGACCGTCATGGGTGCCGCAGGGCAGGGCGATGCTCAAGAATGGCGGGTATCGACCGAAAAGGAGGGGAGCCCCGGGCCCATGCCCGGTGTGAACCAGTCAAGGGATACACAACATGTTTGTCATCATCGGATACATCGTCGTGGTCGCGTCCGTCATTGGCGGTTATGCGATGGCGGGCGGCCACGTCAGTGCGCTGTTCCAGCCGCTGGAGCTGCTGATGATCGGTGGCGCAGCCTTCGGCGCCTTCATCGTCGCCAACCCCGGCAAGGACCTGAAGGCCTGCATGGCGGCGCTTCCCTCGGTGTTCAAGGGATCCAAGTACACCAAGGAGCGCTACCTGTCCGTGATGGCCATGCTCTACGACATTCTGTCCAAGGCGCGCAAGGAAGGCCTGATGGCCATCGAGAACGATGTGGAGCAGCCCGAAAGCAGCCCGCTGTTCACGCGCTACCCGGATCTGCTGGCCGACCATCACCTGATCGAGTTTGTCACCGACTATCTGCGGATGATGATCTCCGGCAACCTCAACGCGCTGGAGATCGAGAACCTCATGGACAACGAAATGGAGACCCACCATCACGAGGCGATGGTGCCGGCCCATTCCATCCAGAAGATGGCCGACGGCCTTCCGGCCTTCGGGATCGTGGCGGCGGTGATGGGGGTGGTGCACACCATGGGTTCGGTGGGGCAGCCGCCCGCCATTCTGGGCGAGATGATTGCACACGCCCTGGTGGGTACCTTCCTGGGCATTCTGATGGCCTATGGCTTTGTGGGGCCGCTGGCGGACGTGCTGACGCAGAAGACCAATGAGGCGGCCAAGGAGCTGCAGTGCGTGAAGGTGACGCTGCTGGCCAGCATGCAGGGCTATGCGCCGGCCATCTGCGTGGAGTTCGGTCGCAAGGTGCTGTATTCCACCGAACGGCCCGGGTTTGCCGAGCTGGAAGGCCACGTCAAGCAGAAGAGGGCGTAAGCCATGTCGGGTCCTGCCGCCAAGAAAGCCCAGCCGATCGTCGTCAAGCGGATCAAGAAGGCTGCGCATGGCCACCACGGTGGCGCCTGGAAGATTGCCTATGCCGACTTCGTGACGGCGATGATGGCCTTCTTCCTGCTGATGTGGCTGCTTAGCTCGGCCAGCGAGAACACGCTGAAGGGCATTTCCGAGTATTTCCAGCAGCCGCTCAAGCTGTCCCTGATCGGTGGCAGTGGGGTTGGCGATGCCACCGCGCCGGTGCCTGGTGGCGGCACCGATCTGACGCGCAAGGACGGCCAGGTCAACAAGGGCATCACCAAGGGCAAGGACTCGAAGAAGGACGTGAAACTGCAGAAGCTGAAGGAGCGTCTGGAGGCGTCCATCATGCAGGTGCCGGCGCTGGAGGCCCTGCGCGACCAGATCCGCCTGGAAATGACGGTGGACGGTCTGTCCATCCAGATCGTGGACGCCAGCAAGAAGCCGCTGTTTGCCTCGGGCAAGAGCACGGTGCTCTCGCCCAACATGCGGGAACTCATGCGCACCATCGGCAAGCTGCTCAACGAGGTGGAAAATCCCATCAGCCTCAGCGGCCATACCGATGCGACCCCCTATGCGGGCGGGGCCACCGGTGGCTATTCCAACTGGGAGCTGTCCACCGAGCGGGCCAACTCGTCGCGGCGCGAGCTGGTGCAGGGGGGCATGGATCCGAACAAGATCCTGCGGGTACAGGGCCTGGGGGCGGTGGTTCCGCTGGACAAGACCAACCCCAATGATCCGATGAACCGGCGCATTGCCATCGTGGTGCTGAACGAGGCCGCACAGGCACGCATCCTGGGCGGGACCGAGATGACGACCTCCGATGAGGAGAGTGCGGCGCAGAGCATCCGCGACGCCGCAGCCGTGGGGGCTGTCCAGCCGGCCAAGGCGCCCTGATTCTTCCGTGGATGCCGTCCAGCCGGCGGCACCTGCCGCCGGTGTGCCGCGGGCCTGAAACGGTCGCGGTTTCCCGGCTTTATCCGGGCATGAGGGGGGCAGGACCTTCCTGATAATGCGGGCATCGTCGTCATGAAGCCCGCATTCAATGGCCGAGACCAGCAAGGAAGATCGCCAGTTACCCGCTTCGGAGCAGCGCCTGAGAAAGGCGCGCGAAGAGGGTAACGTTCCCCGTTCGCGGGATGTGGCGCATCTGCTGGTGATGGGCGCCGGCATGGGGGCGCTTGCCCTGATGGGTCCGTCGCTGGCCGACGGCATGCGACGGCTGATGGCCAGCACCTTCGCCTTCGACGGCCAGGTGCGGCTGTACTTCCTGGATGCGCTGCAACCGACGCTGGCGCATTTTGGCGATCTGGGCTGGCGCACGCTGGCCATCCTGCTGTCGGTCTGTGCGGCTGCCATTGCCGCCAGTACCATTCCAGGCGGCTTCAACCTCAGCGTCAAGGCGCTGGGGGTCAAGATCTCACGCATCAGTCCGGCCAGCGGTCTCAAGCGCATCTTCTCGCTCCGGAACCTGGTCGAGTTCCTGAAGCTGTCGCTGCTGGCCAGCCTGCTGGGGGCCATCGGCAGCTGGTATGCCATGGGCCGTTTCCCCGAGTTTGCCGCGCTCTCGCATGGGTCCCTGGCGGGTTCGGTGGGCCATGCCATGGCGCTGGTGGTGGGGGGGCTGGGGCTCTCGATGCTGCTGCTCTTCGCGCTGGCGCTTTTCGACGTGCCGTTCCAGTGGTTCCGCCACCGGGCTGACCTGCGAATGACCCGGGACGAGGCCAAGCGGGAGCACCGCGAGTCGGAAGGGGACCCGCAGCTGAAGGGACAGATACGTTCGCGACAACGTGAGGCCGCTCGTCGGCGGATGCTGTCGGCGGTCCCATCGGCGGACATCGTGGTGGTCAACCCGACGCATTATGCGGTGGCAATCCGTTATGACGAGGCAGCCGGGGGGGCGCCGCGCGTCGTGGCCAAGGGACTGGACGAGCTGGCGATGCGCATTCAGGCCATCGCGCGCGAGTCGGGGGTTCCAGTGCTGTCGGCCCCGCCGCTGGCACGGGCGCTGTATGCGCATGTGGAGCTGGATCAGGAGATCCCGCAGGCGCTGTACGTGGCCGTGGCCCAGGTGCTGGTCTATGTCTACCAGCTCAAGCGCTGGATTCCGGGTCGTTCGACTGCGCCGCAGGCGCCGGTCGATCTGCCGGTCCCGACGGAGATGGATCCGAAGCATTCTGAAAAGGGTAAACACGCATGAGCGCGCCATTGACGGACAGCGGCCAGGGCATGGCACCGGGAAGGGGCTGGCTGCGGCTGCCCACCCAGCTGCGCATTGCCGGGCAGGAGGTACCGCTGCCGCCATTGTCCTCGCTGGCGGTACCGATGCTGGCCGTGGTCGTGCTGGCCATGATGCTGCTGCCGTTGCCCGCGCCGGTGCTGGACTTTCTGTTCACCTTCAATATTGCGTCCTCGCTGCTGGTGCTGCTGGTGGCGGTGTACACGGTGAAGGCGCTGGACTTCGCCGTGTTTCCGACGGTGCTGCTGGTGACGACGCTGATGCGGCTGTCGCTGAGCGTGGCCTCCACCCGTGCCGTGTTGCTGCATGGCCACACCGGTACCGATGCGGCCGGCAAGGTGATCGAGGCCTTCGCCAACTTCCTGATTGGCGGAAACTACGCGGTGGGCATCATCGTGTTTGCCATTCTCACGGTGATCAACTTCATGGTGGTCACGAAGGGCGCAGGGCGTATTGCCGAGGTATCGGCGCGCTTTGCCCTGGATGCCATGCCGGGCAAGCAGATGGCCATCGATGCCGACCTCAACGCTGGTCAGATCGATCAGGCTGAGGCACGCCGTCGCCGTCAGGAAGTGAGCCGTGAGGCCGACTTCTATGGCTCGATGGACGGTGCGTCGAAGTTCGTGCGAGGCGACGCCATCGCCAGCATCCTGATCCTGGTGATCAACCTGGTGGGCGGTCTCATCATCGGGGTGGTGCAGCACAGTCTGCCGCTGGCCACGGCCGCCAACAACTACGTGCTGCTGGCCATCGGTGACGCGCTGGTGGCCCAGGTGCCGTCGCTGGTGATCTCGGTGGCGGCCGGTCTGCTGGTCTCGCGCGTGGGTGACGGCAACGACGACATCGGCAAGCAGATTGCCAGCCAGCTGTTCTCGCTGCCGCGTGCACTGGGTCTGGTGGCGCTCATCGTGGGTGTTCTGGGCGTGATCCCGGGCATGCCGCACATCGCCTTCCTGTCGCTGGCGGCCATGCTGGGCTATGTCTCCTTCAAGCTGTCGGTGGCGGCGAAGGAGGCTCCGACATCTGCCGAGGAAGTGGTGCCGGCTGCCGCAGGCGACGGCGATGCCACCTGGGAAGATGTGCAGCCTGTGGACATCCTGAGCCTGGAAGTGGGATACAAGCTGATCCAGCTGGTGGACAAGTCCAACGGTGGCGACCTGCTGATGCGCATCAAGGGTGTACGGCGCAAGTTTGCCCAGGAAATCGGCTTCCTGCCGCCACCGGTTCACGTGCGTGACCAGCTGGACCTGCGTCCGAACAACTATCGCATCGGCCTGAAGGGCGTGACGGTGGGTACCGGTGAGGCCTATCCGGGCATGTGGCTGGCCATCGACCCCGGTCATGCCGACGTGCGCCTGAACGGCATGCAGACCCGCGATCCGGCCTTCGGCCTGAATGCCTACTGGATCCAGTCTTCGGAAAAGGACATGGCGCAGGCGGCCGGCTACACCGTGGTGGATGCCTCCACCGTGGTGGCCACGCACCTGCACCACCTGATGCAGCTTTACGCCTGGCGTCTGCTGGGGCGTGGTGAGGTGCAGCAGCTGCTGGATCACCTGGCGCAGTACTCGCCCAAGCTGGTCGAGGAAGTGGTGCCCAAGCTGGTGCCGGTTCCGATGTTCCAGAAGGTGCTGCAGAACCTGCTGGAAGAGTCTGTCCACATCCGCGACCTCAAGACCATTGTCGAATCGCTGGCCGAGCATGGCGCCAAGATTCAGGATCCGGGCGAGCTCACCCGCGAAGTGCGGGTGGCGCTGGCGCCGGCCATCGTGCAGGGCATCTTCGGGCCGTCCGCCGACCTGTCGGTAGCCGCGCTGGACCCTGCACTGGAATCGCTGCTCATGCAGTCGTTCGGTCCCGGCTCCAATGGCGCACTGGATCCTTCGGTGGCGGACTTCCTGGCGACCGAGGCTGCCCGGATCTGCCAGCAGCAGGAAGCGCTGGGCCTGCCGGCCTGTCTGCTGGTGCCGGACCGGATCCGTCCGCAGGTGGCCGCCATGGTGCGCAAGGCTGCACCTCGCCTTCGTGTGCTGGCACACGCTGAAATCCCTGATACCCACACCATCCGTATCGGTCAACTGATCGGGAGCAATCGATGAAAACCATGACCTTCAGTGGCCGCACCATGCGGGAGGCCATCGCCCAGGCCAAGGCACGCTTCGGTGGCGATGTCGACATCCTGGACAGCGATGCCGTCGGTGATGAAGTGCAGGTGACGGTCGTGGTGCCGATGGCGCGTTCGGCCCGTCGTCGCCGCGCTCTGGAGCAGGTTTCGGCCAGCATCAACGCACTGGCCGCCTCTGGTCGTACGGCCGCCAACGGCACCGATAGCCGTACCGCCAGTGTTGAATCGCGCCCGACAGCCCCCACCGTGGCAGCTACGCCTGCAAACGCCGTCACTGCAGCTCCCGCGGTCTCCGAGGCTGCGCCGGCTTCGACGGAAAAGAGCAGTTCGGCACCGGCGTCGGACGTGGTCAAGGAGGCCGGGCCGGCTGTGGATGCGCCGGATGCCGCCACGGTGACCGCACCGAAAGCTGCCGGAAAGACCGCGGCTGACGCCACGGCAGAAGCGGCTGCCCCCCGGAAGAAAGGACGCAAGCGTCGCACGGCTGTGCAGGAAGAGAGTGCGGTCCCGGCTGTGCCGGTGGCAGCCAATGCCGACGAGATCAATCCGCCGGCAGCCATGACGCTGGAAGCGCCCGAGGTCGTTGCGGCCGCCATGGCCGGGGACGCACCGCTGCCGCAGTACCTGTCTGCAGCCGGGGCCGACCTGAAGCTGGCTGCCGCCAACGATGCCGTGGTGACCGAGCCATTGCCCCAGGTCAAGGCGCCTGAAGCACAGGGTGAACTCAGCACGCTGGAGTTCCAGCGCCTGCGTCAACAGCAGCAGGCCGAGAAGGCGGGAGGGGCTGCCCGTCCCGGTGAGGCAGCCGGCGCAGACACGGCTTCCCGCAACTTGGCGGACGACCGTGCGCAGGCATCTTCCACGGCAGATGTGACCGACGGAAGCGCAAGCAGCGCGCCGGTAGCGCCGCTGCCCGACTTTGCCGCACTGCTGCAGCAGCAGCGACAGGGCATCCCCATCGACCTCTCGGCGCTTCAGATGCCAGGCAGCACGTCGACGGCTGCTGGCCAGAACGGTTTTCTGGGTGGAGCCGTCATGCCGGGGACGGCAGCCGGTGCTGCATCGGGCAGTGCCGCTCCCGGGAGCGTGACAGGGATCCCGCAGGCCACGGCTGACGGTACGGTTGCTGCGCCGTCCACGCCGGCCTCCCAGGCCGGTGCACAGCCCCAGGCTGCGATCACGAATGCTCAGGCCGCTGCAGAGCACGCCCGTACCCATCCTCGTTCCCGCCTGTGGCAGATGGTGGACTCCGCACGGCGGATGCTGGGGATCGGCCGTCGTCGCCGTCTGTGGCACGAGATGGAAGAAGAGGGAGCCGCGGAAGGGCAGGGCCAGGCCGAGGCGGCGTTGGCCGGCTTTGGCGCCTCTTCGCCGCTGTCGCTTTCCTCCACGCTGGCGGGGCCGGCCACCGACTGGCCGGTGCTGTCCCTGCCGGGTGATACGGCCGTGGCCGGTACGGTCGAAGACGCGCGCGAGGCCTGGGCCACGTCGGGCATGGGCTGGTTCGAGGCCACCCGTCGGCGGCCGGGCCAGATGCGCCTGCTGCGCAACCTGCTGGGCTGCCACTTCTCGCCCATGCTGGCACGTACCCTGGTGGAGCTGCTGCCGTCGGACTATGCCGACGCGCAGGCCGACGAATGGCTGCGCCAGATGCTGATGCGTGCACTGGCAGGCGTGAACCAGGGGGTGGGTCTGACCCTGGGTGAGGAGCGGACACTTTTCGATGCCGGCGGCGTGTTTGCGCTGATCGGCCCCACGGGGGTGGGCAAGACCACCAGCATCGCCAAGATCGCGGCCCATCATGTGCTGCGTCATGGGCCGCGTTCGCTGGCTCTGATCACGGCGGATGTCTACCGGATCGGTGCACAGGAGCAGCTGCGGGCCTTTGGCCGGATGCTGGGTGTGCCGGTGCAGGTGGCGCAGGACCGTGAGGTGCTGCAACGCCTGCTGAAGGAGCATGAAGGTTGCCGGCTGGTGCTGATCGATACCGCAGGCATTGGTCAGCGCGATGATCGCGTCGGGCAGCTGACCTCGGCGCTGGAAGTCTCGCAGGTGCGGCGCGTGCTGGTGATGAACGCTGCGGCACAGCCGGGCAGTCTGGAAGAAGTGCTGGGCGCCTTCGGTGCGCGCGACACGGCCGGTGTGCTGCTGTCCAAGGTGGACGAGGCCGTGGGACTGGGGGCCTGTCTGGATGCCCTGGTGCGCCACCGCCTGCCGCTCCTGGGGTATGCTGATGGCCAGCGCGTGCCCGAAGACTATCACGCCGTGAACTTCGGCCGCCTGGTGGAAATGGCGCTGGATCGACAGACTGTGGCCCGTTTCCCGGCCTTGTCCATGACCGACAACGAACTGCGCAACCTGTTCGAGGGGTCCCATGTTTGACGCAGCCGTGGACCAGGCAGCTGGATTGCGGCGCCTGTTCCGGACCGAACGATCCCGTCTGATCCCGGCGGGGTGCCTGGTGCCGGAGGCTCAGGCACGGGTCTTCATCGGACAGATGGCGGCAGCAGCCGGGCCCGATGATGCACGCATGCGGGTCGTGGATCGCAGGGCGCTGCACCAGTGGCTGCGCCACACCCATGCCAGCGAGGCCGATGCTCCGGGAGAGGAGCTCCTCTTCTGGCTGGATGATCCGGTGGAAATGGCGCGCTGGGTGCATGCACAGGCCGGCGATCGGCTCCTGCTGATCCTCAGTCACCGGCGTGATGCAATGATGGCGCAATATGCCAAGATCAAGCACATTGCCGCCACCACCGGAATCCGACGCTTCGGCGTGCTTTTCGTCGACGTGGAGCAGGTGGCTCGGGGCCGGGAAAACTTCCTGAACCTGGCAGGATGCGCTCGACGTTTTCTCAGCGTGCAGCTTGATGTCGTGGTGGGTAGCTGCCGCGATGAGACCGGACTGCGCACCTGGTCGGGACTGTCGCTGGCAGAGCTGGCACAGTTCCAGTGGTCCTCATGGTCCGGTGCAGGCATGCCTGCGCTGGAAGAGAACGGTTTTTCTGGCGGGGTGGCACATTGAAACCGGAGATGCAATCGATGTATACCCCGCGCGGAACGCTTGACCGCGATTCCGTCATCGAACGCTATGGGAAGATGGTGCGCCGCGTGGCCGTGCAGATGGCTGCGCGCCTGCCTTCCAGCATTGAACTGGATGATCTCATCCAGGCGGGGCTTATTGGACTGGTGGACGCCGTCTCGCGCTTCGATGCAGCCATGGGCGTGCAGTTCGACACCTTTGCCATGCAGCGCGTGCGGGGCGCCATGCTGGATGAGCTGCGAAACGCCGACTGGATGCCGCGTTCGGTGCGCAAGAGCCAGCGCAGCATCGAACAGGCCATTCATGCCGTGGAGCAGCGCCTGGGCCGTCCGGCGCAGGAGCGCGAGATTGCCGACGAGCTGCAGGTGCCCCTGGAGGAGTATCAGCGCCTTCTTTCGTCAGCCAAGGGATCGCAGCTGCTGTACTTCGAGGACAGTGCCAGTGAGGACGACGACGAGAGCCGCATCGAGCAGATGCTGCCCGACGATGCGCCCACCCCGGATCGTCGTCTGGAGGACGCCCGTTTTCGCGAGTCTCTGGTGGCGGCCATCGATGGTTTGCCGGAGCGCGAGAAGCTGCTGATGAACCTCTACTATGTGGAAGAGCTGACGCTGAAGGAGATCGGCGAGGTGCTGGGCGTGACTGAATCCCGTGTTTCGCAGTTGCACAGCCAGGCGGTCGCACGGCTGCGGGCGAAGCTTGGGGATTGGATGTAAACGGGGCTTGCGTGGCCGTTCTTCGGCATGCAACGGACGGCCAAGGGGCTTGCGGGTCAGAGTGGTTTTGTACGAAGACCGGCCAAGGGGACTGCGGCATCTACCTCCTCACAACCGCAAGCGGTAATAGATTCGTCGGCAGATACCTCCGCCCCCTTGGCCTCTCGGCTTGCGGGTGGAGAGAACCTGGAAAAATCGTCTTCCATTGGGCACACACCTTCCAACGAAGCCGCCCTCACCAGAGCGACACCCGACACAGACCGAAGCGAACCGGGAGCGGGTACCCCCACAGGCGATTTCTGGAAGCGAAGCGGACAGCATGAGCCGAGGAGGGTACCCGGTCACGGGGCGCCTTTTGTCGAAGTCGTCTTCCAAAAGGCGTAGGCCCTTCAATGAAGCCGTCCTCACCAGAACGACAATCGGCACGTAGCGAAGCGTCCCGGGCGTGGGTGCCCCCGCAGACGCTCTGGAAGCGAAGCGGACAGCATGAGCCGAGGAAGGTACCCGCTCACGGGACGCCCATCAACGGAGTCGTCTTAAAGCTGGAGCGGGAAGGTGGCCCGAGCTGCCTTCCGAAGAAGACTACCGCGTATAGACCAGCGGCTGTGTCTTGA
>ERZ773054.595-NODE-595-length-26640-cov-21.406884_pt1 | contig 26640 bp, 22 predicted proteins | sample MGYA00580630_ERZ773054 | MGnify/ENA primary metagenome ERZ773054 (study PRJEB29015, sample SAMEA2737994) | human oral metagenome | biome: human oral; feature: human-associated habitat; material: dental | place: China | collected 2115 ... | reverse complement strand
AAAGCTGATCCGTAAGCGTATCCTTCCAGTTACCCGACATGCAGCAGCATCTCCTTCCACGATAATGCACTACGGCACACGACCATTTTAGAGAAGTATACCGTAAAGGACGGTGAAAATGCAAATCTTTATTGCAACTTAGGCAGAACCGTTTCGTGCCGGAGCTCAGGTCGTCAAAAAGGAGCCCCCGAACGGACGCTCCTTTTAACGATAGATATTCACTGAAAATACTTTGCCGACGGGGACTTTCGGCGGGCCGCGTTCAGCGCGATCAGCAGCTTTTCGCGGAAGCCGTCCACGCCGTCCATCCCCTCCGTGGGGCTGGCCAGCAGATGGTTGCCGACGTACAGGGCGTCCCCGACCAGGTGGAGGTCGTAGGGGGGAAGCTCCAACTGAAGGTCGGCGTCGAGGGCTTCCTTGGCTTTCGTCAGGGCCTCGCGCGCCACCGCGATCACGCAGCGCGACACCTCCGGCGGGGGCGCCTCCTCCAGGGAGCAGTCGACCGGCACCTGCTCTATGCCGCATCGGGAGGCGAGCAGGTTGAGGGAGGTCGGCAGGTCCTCGCCCTCGTCGGACAGCGCGTGGACGCTCCTGCGCATGGAGTCCAGGGCCTCGCCCAGCGAGGAGTCCAGCTCCGCCAGGTCGGCGACGACGGCGGGCTCGTCGCGGTGGGTGACCTGCAGGGCCTTGGCCTGCAGGACAAGACGGGTCAGGAGGTGCCCGACGCCGTCATGGATGTCGCGGGCGATCCGCGTGCGCTCGGACAGGGCGGCGGCGCGCGTCTCATAGTCCTGGGCCTCGAGCATCCGGGCGTTCAAGTCCTGCAGGGCGAGGATCTTCTCGTGAAGATCGTCCCTGACCGCGTGCAGGCTCCCGCGCACGCGCTCCTCCTGGACGGTGCGCAGGGCGAGGCAGGCGGCGAGGACCGAGATGACGGCCGAGACGATGACGGACGCGACCGACGGCGCATCCGGCGCCCACCGGGATACGGCCACCGGCGTCAAGACTGACAATGCCGACACCGCCGACGAGGCCGACAAGGCCGACAAGGCGCAGCAGACCGGGGCGACCAGCCGAGCCCATCGGGGACCGAGCGCCGCCGCGCGCGTCAGGTCGTAGACGACCAGCGGGGCGCCCACCAGCGACGCCGTCGTGAAACAGCCGAGGACGAGGTAGCAGGCGGGCGCGGCGATCGCCTCGCGTCGGTGCTCCACCACTGCGCACAGCCCGCCGACGGCGACGGCCAGCAGCAGCCAGACCACGACGGCGGCACTCACCGCTCCCCCCGCCAGCGCCGACAGGACGCAGGCGCCCAGAAGCACGCCCTTGTCCGTCAGCACCTTCACACCACGATTATGGACCTCCACCACCGCGGAACGGCCTTCTCGGACCACTCCTGACGATCTCATGACAGATGTCATGCCCCGCCCCGCAGGCCATGACAGCGGGCACTTCCCGGCTCGAGCCCGCCGGCGGAACCATACGGAGGGTGACCCGCTGAAGACGGGAAGTACTGGAATCGAGAACAGACGTTCAAGGAGTCGATTGGATATGAGAGCCGACATTCCAGGAGTCGATATGGGCGGTGAGGATAGGACAGTGGCTGGTGAAAGAGCCACTGAAAGGGCCGACGAAAGAGCCGGCAGAGCAGCCGGCCATGAGGCGGTCGTGATCGAATCCCTGATCAAGCGCTATGGGGAGATGGTCGCGGTCGACGGCCTGTCGTTGAGAATCCCCCGCGGGGAGGTGCTCGGCCTGCTCGGCCCCAATGGCTCGGGCAAGACGACGACGATCAACTGCCTGCTGCAGCTGCTCACCTATGACAGGGGGAAGATCCAGGTCTTCGGGAAGCCCATGACGGCGACCTCCTACGACCTCAAGCGCCGGATCGGCGTGGTGCCCCAGGAGGTGGCCGTCTTCGACGAGCTCACCGTGGCCCAGAACGTGGACGCCTTCTGCGCCCTCTACGTGAAGAATCGCGCTGAGCGGCGCCGTCTGGTCGAGCAGGCGATCGCCTTCGTCGAACTGGAGAAGTTCACGAAGTTCAAGCCCAAGAAGCTCTCGGGCGGCCTGCTGCGCCGACTCAACATCGCCTGCGGCATCGCGCATGCTCCGGAGCTCATCATCCTGGACGAGCCGACGGTCGCCGTCGACCCTCAGAGCCGCAACGCGATCCTCGACGGCATCAAGAAGCTGAACAAGCAGGGCGCCACCATCATCTACACGAGCCACTACATGGAGGAGGTCGAGCAGCTGTGCGACCGGATCGTCATCATGGACGCCGGCAGGTGGGTCGCCTCCGGCACGGCCGATGAGCTCAAGGCGATGATCGGCACCGGTGAGCGCATCCGGGTCGAGGTCGTCTCGCCGGTATCGCTCGACGAGGAGCACCTGGAGCATCTGCGCCGTCTCGAGCACGTGCGCACCGTCTCCTACGAGGCGTCCGAGCTCCTGGTCGAGTGCTCCTCGGGGGCGCACAACCTCTCCGACGTCCTGGGGGCGCTGACTCGGGCGGGAGTGACCTGCGGGCGGATCACCTCCGAGCCCCCGACGCTCAATGATGTCTTCCTGGAGATCACCGGGCGCGCCCTGCGGGACGAGGCGGCCTGACATGCTCTCCGTCTTCACCTACCAGGTGCTCCGGCTCCTGCGCGAAAGGGTTCTTCTGGTCTGGACCCTGGGGTTCCCGATCATCCTGTCGCTGATCTTCATGGCGATGTTCTCCAACCTCGACGACGACTACAAGGCCGATGCCGTCGCCCTCGGCGTCGTGCAGGACGACGCCTACCGAGCCGCCCCCGGCCTGGATGAGACGATCTCGTCCATCTCCGCGGACGGCGGTGACCTCCACCTGATCGACACCACCTCCTACGCCACCGAGGCCGAGGCCGTCTCCGCGGCCCAGCGGGGCGAGACCGCCGGCTACATCGACGTCGAGGACGGTGCCCCCGTCCTGCACGTGACCCAGGAGTGGAACACTGCGTCCGGGAGTCAGGCCAATACGATCCTCGTCCTGCGCGCGGTCATGGACTCCTATGTGCAGACCGGGGCCGAGCACGCGGCTCTCGCCTCCGCCGGGGCGCCCGCGGAGCAGGTCGGCCGGCCCGAGGCCGGGCGCGCCTTCACCCACCAGACGCAGGTGACCCCGAGTCTCATCAAGTCGGAGACGCGCTACTACTTCTCACTGCTCGCCTTCGCCTGCGGCATGGGCATGACCGTCTCCACGCTCGCAGTTCAAGGGATCATGGCCACGTCCGCTCGGCCCTCCCGCCTCGGGGCGCGCCTGAGCCTGGCGAGCCTGCCGCGATGGAGGGTCCTGGCGGGAACCCTCGCCGCCTCATGGGTCTGCATCCTGGGATGCCTGGTCATCGCCTTCGCCTTCATACGGCTGGTCATCGGCGTCGACTTCGGACCGCACACGCTGCTCGCACTGGTGGCCATCGGGGTTTCCAGTCTCATGTCCTGTGCGGCCGGCGCCGCACTCGGGACCGTACGCGCAGAGATAGGAGCCGGAACCGTCTCCGGGATCAGCTGTCTGCTGTCGCTGTTCACCGGACTGTACGGCAGCCCGGCACAGAATCTGGCCGCTGCCGTCGAGTTCAACGCCCCCGTCCTGGCGCAGGCCAATCCGCTGTGGCAGTCCGCTCACTGCTTCTACGGGCTGCTCTACTACGACAGCCTCGCCCCCTTCGCCCGCAGCTGTGCCGTTCTGGCGGGTATGACCTGTCTATTCCTGAGCATCGCCATGGTCCGCATGAGGAGGATGAGCCATGAGCACCTTTAAGACATCGCTGAAGATCTTGTGGGCCCACCGGGTCCACATTCGGAGGTACCTGGTGCTGCTGTCCATGTTCGGCCTGCTCGCCGCCGGCGGCGGCGCCTCGGCAGCATCCGACAAGGTCATCGACGCGCCCATCCCCGTGGCGGTCATCGACCGCGACGGCTCGACGATCTCGCAGGGCGTGGCGCGCTATGTGGAATCCATCGGCGACGCCCAGCCCCTGGAGGACTCCACCCGGGCACTGCAGGACGCCACTGCGCAGAACCGCATCGCCTACATCCTCATCATCCCCGCCGGCTACGGCGAGGAGTTCCAGAAGGCGGCCCGCCAGGGGACCGAGCCGCCGGCGGCGGACACCGTGGTCAACTACGAGTCCGCGGCCGGATCGCTCATGGACGTGCGCACGGGCTCCTATCTGGCGCAGGTGCACGACTACCTGGGAGCCCTGAACGACGACCCCGCCCAGGCCGTCTCCCTCGCGGACGGCGCCATGGAGCGCACCGCGTCGGCGCAGCTCGTCCCCCAGGACTCCGCCCCCATGCCGAAGCGCCTGATGACCTTCGCCACCTTCTCCCTCTACCCGCTGCTGACATTCTCCGTCGTGTCGATCTCGACGCTCATGACGGCTCTGGACCGCAGACCCGTGCGCTCCCGGATGTCCGCCGCACCCGTCAGCGGCCGAGCACGCGGCCTGGGACTACTGGGCGCCTGCCTGATCATCGGCCTGGTGGGATGGGCGTGGATCTTTGGCCTGGGGGTGCACTTCTTCGGCAAGGAGTATCTGGCGACGTCGGCCCCGATGGTGGGGGTGCTCGGCGCCGCACTGGGTGCTTACACGCTGATGTCGGTATCGCTCGGCTTCCTTCTGGGCCAGCTGGGACTGGGGGACAATGCGACCAATGCCATCGCGAACATCGGCGGCATGGTCATGTCCGTCCTCGGCGGGGCCTGGATCTCGGTTGACATGCTGCCCGATGCCGTGGTCGCCTTCTCCAGGTTCACCCCCGGCTACTGGGCGGCTCGGGCGATCACCGGCCTCCACGACGCCGCCTCCATCTCGAGCGATACCATCCTGCCGCTACTGGCCGACTGCGGGGTGTGCGCCCTGTTCGCCGTAGCGCTGCTCAGCGTGGGAATCGCGGTCGGCCGCACCCGGGCGCGCTCAGCGCTCTGAGCCGGACCTTTCGCCGAGATCGGTCGTACTCCGGCTCGAGATCGGTCCACTTCCGCACCGAGATCGGTCGCACTCCGACTCGAGTTCAGTCCTGCCGGGCCTTCCATCGTCGAAGGCCCGGCAGGACTGCAGCCGCGCAGGGGCGCAAGTGCCCAGGGGCGGTCCAGCGCCCTCAGACCGTCTCAGATGGCGCTGTAGCCGCCGTCGACGAGGATCGGCGCACCGACGACGTAACCCGAGGCCTTCGAGGCCAGGAACAGGATGGCCGTGTCGAGTTCGCCCTCCTTGCCGAAGCGGTCCAGGGGGATCATGGCGCGGAAGGCCGATCCGGTGTCCTCGGCGTCCAGGACGTCGGTGGTCAGCTCGGAGTAGAAGTAGCCGGGACACAGGGCGTTGACGGTGATGCCGTACTTGGCCCACTCGGCGGCCAGGGCGCGCGTGAGGTTCACGGCGCCACCCTTGGCGGCGTGATAGGCGGCCATGCCGGCGACGTTGGATCCGACCATGCCGTACATGGAGGCGACGTTGATGATGCGTCCGTAGCCGGCCGGGATCATGGCTTTCTTCGCAGCGGCGCGCGAGACGCGGAAGATGCCGTACAGGTCGACGTCGACCTCGGTGTCGAACTGCTCGTCGGTCAGGTCCTCGGCAGGGCCGAAGCTGCCGGTCCCGGCATTGTTGATGACGATGTCGAGGCGGCCGAATTCCTCCAGGGCGGCATCGACGGCGCTCTCGACGCTGGCCGTATCGCGCACGTCGCAGTGGACGGGGAGGGCCTTCACCCCGAACTCCTCGGCGATCTCCTTGGCGACGGCCTCGAGGCGGTCAACGCGGCGAGCCACCGCCACGATATTGGCACCGGCGCTGGCCAATGCCTTGGCCATCTGAATACCGATGCCCGAGGAGCAGCCGGTCACGAGGGCGACTTGGCCGGTCAGGTCGAAGTAGTTGCGGTCAGAGCTTATCTTGCTACTCATCTTGCTATCCATCTCTCTTTCTCAGGTCGTTCCCCGATCAGAGCACCGGGGCCTGCTGAGTGGTTCCCGGATATTCCGGGCATTTAAAACCTACGCAAACGAGAGTTGTCAGTACACGTGATAAATCAGCAGTTGACCTGAGGCAGATGACGCGGAGTTGAGAAAGTGCCGCCCATCACAGAGTGTCATATTCGATGTCGAGGTCGGCGATCGGGATTGTCGCCCCATTTCCGCCTACGATGCGTACCGGGCGCCGGGCTCGACGTTTCCGACCAGCGCTGGAAAGCCACCTGGGCGCCCCCTGCAGAGCGGAGGAACCATGAGCACAACATCCCGGCTAAAGCCTCTCAAGCCCCTCAAGCCCCTCACGACCTTCAGGACCTTCACGGCGGCAACCGGCGCATTGGCGGCCGCGGGCCTGGCGGCAGGCGCCTTCAGCGCCTTCTCCCGCATGCACTACCGGCGCTCGGCCTCGGCGACCCTGGTGGAATACGGAACTCTGCCGGTCAAGAAGCTGACCTCCCGCGTCCCGATCACCGAACGGATCGCATGGATGGCGAACCGTCCGGAGCCGCGCCGGGCCGTCGCCTTCCCCGCCTGGGGCCGCCTCTTCTACGACCTCGAGCGGAACGAGGACGACGGCATGCCCGTGTACACCCTCCGCCCGCACTCGCCATCGGACACGATCATCGTCTACCTCCACGGCGGCGGCTACGTCTCCACGGCCGTATTGCCCCATTCCCTCCTGGTCGACACCCTGGCCCGCAAGACCGGGGCCGACGTCGTCATGCCGCTCTACCCGCTGGCGCCCCACCACACGTGGCAGGAGGCGCACCAGCTCGTTCTCAACCTGTATCTGCGCATACTCTCCGAGAATCCGGATAAGCGGATCATCCTCATGGGCGACAGCTCTGGCGGGGGCCTGGCGGCCGTCATCGCCCTATCGCTTGCGGAGCGGGGAATTCGGCAGCCCGACGAATTGATTCTTCTATCCCCCTGGGTGGATGTCACCCATACGAATCCGGATATCGCAGACTACGTCGATGTCGATCCGCTCATGGCCCCCGATCCGCTCACGGTCATCGGGCAGACATGGGCGGGCGAGACACCCACGACCGACTGGCACCTGTCCCCCATCTACGGAGACCTCTCCGCCCTGGAGAGGGTCACCACATTCGTGGGAAGCCGGGAGATATTCCTGCCGGATAACTCCCTCTTCCACGCCGAACTCATCAAGGCGGGCGCCCATTCCACACTGCACATCGGGGAGAATCTCAATCACGTCTACCCGATGTCGCCCACACCCGAGGGCCGCAGGGCTCGCGAGGAGATCATCCGGATCATCACCGGCTCACCGGCGGTTGAGAACCGTCAGCCGGATCAGACGGACCAGACGGGAACCGCTCGCACCCCGGCGGTGACGGAATAAGGCTGACGGGTCTGACAGATGACGGCACCCGCACCCACGTCATAGTCGTCAATGCCGTCGAGGACGGAGAAGTTCGCAACCGCTCCAGGATTCACTGTGGCCGCCATTTTGATCTCAACGGGATGCAGGACGCGCCCCTCCTGAATCACCAGATCGATCTCACGCTTCCGGGAATCCCGGTAGAATTGAACACCGCGGGCATCGCCACCGGCATTGAGATGCGAGCGCAGCACTTCACCGACGACGAAGGTCTCGAACATGTGGCCCGCCATCGCGCCTCTGCGAAGCGTTTCCGCAGTCCCCCATCCCAAGAGATGACACGCCAGCCCCGTGTCCATCACATAGAGTTTGGAAGTCTTCGTCAGCCGCTTGGAAGCGTTGGACCAGAATGGACGCAGCAACCGCACTATACCGGATGCCTGGAGAACCGAGAGCCAACTCTGCACGGTCTTGGAATCGACTCCGGAATCACGGGCGAGGTCGTTGCGATTGAGGAGCTGACCAGTGCGTGCGGCACAGACCACCAAGAATCTATAAAAACTCTCCTCCTCCTTCACGTTGACGAGATCCCGCACATCCCGTTCCAGATAAGTCCGCACATATCCCGTATAATATGCATCCCAGGATATAGAAGAATCCAGGAGACGCGGCATCGATCCTCGATGAATAATGTCCCATATATGCAACCCCTCAGGCGGCTCCGCATCTCCCCCATTGCCGGACCTTCCAGGAATATAAGGGCCCTTCCCGCCACAGCCGATGATCTCCCGCAAGGACATGCCACTCATTTCAAGAACGGCAACCCGTCCCGCTAGGGATTCACTGACCCCCTGCATCAGATGAAACGTCTGAGATCCGGTCAGCACCACGAGGCCGGTCTCGGGGGTCTGATCGACGAGGAACTTGACCTGCTGGAACAAACCTGGAACCCGTTGAACCTCATCGACGGCCACCGGCAGCCGATGATCGTCGAAGAAGAGCACCGGGTCGGCTTGGGCGAGCGCACTCGCCCGCGGATCATCGAGCGTCACATAGTGGAAGCCCTCGGGCAGAACATGGTGCAGCATCGTGGTCTTGCCGACTTGCCGCGCCCCGGTCACCAGCACCACCTTGAACTGGCGCATGAGGTCCAGCAGTGTGGACTCAGCCTCCCGGTGCACATACATGCCTGCCCCCAATCCCAGCAATATCAACGATAGTACATGGGGGTGTGAAAATCTGGAGTCGCACTCCAGATTTTCACACCCCCATGTCGCGGGCCTCGCGAACCGCTACGCCCGCTGCCCTCACTCCCACTCGATGGTGCCCGGAGGCTTGGAGGTGCAGTCGAGCACCACCCGGTTGACCTCGGGCACGGAGTTGGTGATCCGGCTCGAGATGCGGGCCAGGACGTCGTAGGGCAGGCGCGTCCAGTCCGCGGTCATGGCGTCCTCGCTGCTCACCGGCCGCAGCACGACGGGGTGGCCGTAGGTGCGCCCGTCGCCCTGGACGCCCACGGAGCGCACGTCGGCCAGCAGCACCACGGGGCACTGCCAGATCTCGCCGTCGAGCCCGGCGGCCGTGAGCTCCTCGCGAGCGATGGCGTCCGCAGCCCGCAGCACGCGCAGGTTCTCGGCCGTCACCTCGCCGATGACGCGGATCCCCAGGCCCGGCCCGGGGAAGGGCTGACGCGCCACGATCTTGTCCGGCACGCCCAGCTCGCGTCCGATGGCGCGCACCTCGTCCTTGAACAACTCGCGCAGCGGCTCGATCAGCTCGAAGTCCAGGTCCTCGGGCAGGCCGCCCACGTTGTGGTGGCTCTTGATGTTGGCGGCGCCCTCTCCCCCGCCGGACTCGACGACGTCGGGATACAGGGTCCCCTGGACCAGGAAGCGGATCTCGCCGCCCTCGGCACCGACGGCCTCGATGACCCGGCGCTGGGCGGCCTCGAAGGAGCGGATGAACTCCCGGCCGATGATCTTGCGCTTGGCCTCCGGCTCCCTCACGCCCTCCAGCGCCGCCAGGAACCGGTCGGTCTCATCGACTGCGATGACGCGAATGCCCATGCCCTCGGCGTAGTCGCGGACGACCTGCTCGCGCTCCCCGGCGCGCAGCAGCCCGTGGTCCACGAAGATGCAGGTGAGCTGGTCGCCGACGGCGCGGTGGACGAGGGCGGCGGCCACGGAGGAGTCGACGCCACCGCTCAGGCCGCAGATGACGTGGGAGTCCCCGACCAGCCGCCGAATGGCGGCGACCTGCTCGTCGATGATGCTGTCCGGCGTCCAGGTCGCCGGAATGCCGGCCCCCACGTGCAGGAAGTTCTCCAGCGCCGCCTGACCGTGCTCGGAGTGCACCACCTCCGGATGCCACTGCAGGCCGAAAAGGCGTCGGTCCCGGTCCTCGAAGGCCGCCACCGGCGTCTCGGCCGTCGAGGCGGTGACGACGAAGCCCGCCGGAGCGGCCTGAACGGCATCACCGTGGCTCATCCACACGACCTGCTCCTCCGGGGTGCCGTCGAACAGGCAGGAGCCTCCCTCCACGCGGGCGGGGGTGCGCCCGTACTCGCGAGTACCGGTTCGCCCCACGGTCCCGCCCATGGCCTGGGCCATGACCTGGAAGCCGTAGCAGATGCCGAGGATCGGCACGCCCGTCTCGAACAGAGCCGCGTCAACGCCGGGTGCGCCCGGCGCATAGACCGACGACGGCCCCCCCGACAGGATGATCGCGGACGGCCTCCTGGCGAGCATGTCCGCCACCGGCATCGAGTGCGGCACGATCTCGGAGTAGACCGAGGCCTCGCGCACGCGGCGGGCGATGAGCTGAGCGTACTGGGCGCCGAAATCGACGACCAGGACGGGCCCGACGGCCTCGTCCGCGGCCGCGGCGCCCTGGGAGAAGGTGGTCACCGGCCAAGCATAACGGGCGGCCCGCCGGGCCCCGGGGACGGGGCTGATCTCGCTCACGCCCAGATGGCGCGCAGAGTCAGGGCGGCCCCGGGCAGGCCGGGCAGCAGGGAGGTGGCCAGCCCCGGCATGGCCGAACGAGTGCGCGCCGAGACGGCGATATGCGTGACGAAGGCTGCGGACCATCCGAGGCACAGTCCGGTGGCGAGCACCCGGGTGGCCCGGTCGGAGCGGCGCGTATACGCCCACAGGACACCGGCGGCCAGCGCTTGCGCCCCGACGGCGGCCAGGCGCCGGGACGGACGCACGTCGGCCAGCGGGTTGCCGATGCCTGCGGGACCTCGGATGTGGGCGTCCAGGAGGGGCCACCCCGTCGAGCCGACGTGCTCGAGCCAGGCCTCCATCGAGTAGACGACCTCCTCGGTCTGGTGGACTGCCAACAGCCCCAAGGTCAGCGCCCAGACCTGGTCCGGGCTCAGGAGGGCACGGCGCGCGGGTCCACTCATTGGAGCCTCCCGGCCGAGGTTCGGTCGTCTGCACGGGTCCGGGCCCCGGCCACGTCAGTGCGGATGTGATGCGCCGCGGCGCAGGCGCCCAGGGTGTGAGCGAGTACGAGCCAGGAGCCGACGACGAGCGCCGCCCGAGGCAGGCTGGAGCGGTCGGGCACGCCGGCGCGCCGCAATCGCGAGCGCGCCCACCACCACACCGGCAGCACGACAGTCGGCGATGTGGCCACGCCCGGGGTGTAGCCACGGGTCAGCAGAGCGGCGGCCATATGACCGTAGGCGTGCAGGCCGAAGATCCGCTGCGCATCCTGGTAGAACCGACTCCGTCCGGCGGTGCGCACCCCGTCCAGGACCGCGACCCCGAATAGCACCCCCATGGTGGCTACCCCCACCTGGACATGCCTGCGGGAGAGGGTCAGCGTCTTCAGGCGGGAGCCGGCCAGGGAGCGCAACGGAGCGGGCAGGCGGCTCAGGACGTCGGCCACCATCGAGGGCATCGACGACATCGTCACCAACTCCTCGCCATCATTGGCGGCGAAAGACACCAGGAGCGATGCGGGGACCAGAATCCGCATGGGACCGCTCAGGGCGCCATCACCACCATTAGGACTATCGTCAGCGGCATTCATGGCGCCCCCCATCGATACCGTCAGTAGCGATATAACGATTGTCGCCTTTCCCGACGAGTGCACACAAGACCGGCGGCCACAGGCACGACGCGGCACGCATCGATCCGCCCACAACCGCCGCCGCCTGAGGCAGACTTCTTCCCATCACACACGCATCCTCCCGACGAGAGACCACCGCCAGCCAGGCGATCGTCGTACGTCAGCCTCTTCGCAGCCCCAGGATCCCAGCCAAGGAGACAACCGCATGAGCACCACCGCGCAGTCGATCCCCCTGAAGGGGATCACCCCGGAGGCGATGAAACAGGCCGTCGACGACACCCCGCCATCGGGCAAGCGCCGCGGAATCCTCGCCATCGCCGGCGTGGCCACTCTCGGTTCGCTGCTCTTCGGCTACGACACGGGGGTCATCTCCGGCGCCCTGCCCTACATGTACATGCCCTACGGGGCCAAGGGCCTGCAGCTGAGCAGTTTCGAGGAGGGAGCAGTCGGCGGCACCCTGCTCATCGGCGCCGCACTGGGGGCGCTCATCGGCGCGCGCCTGTCGGATCGCCACGGTCGGCGGCACAACATCACCATGCTGGCGATCCTCTTCCTGCTGGGCGCCCTGGGCACCGCCCTCGCCCCCAATGTGTGGGTGATGTACGTCTTCCGCGTCATCCTGGGATTCGCGGTCGGCGGCGCCAGCGCCACCGTCCCCGTCTACCTGGCCGAAACGGCGCCCAAGCGCGTCCGCGGATCGATCGTCGCCATCGACCAGATGATGATCGTCACCGGCCAACTGCTCGCCTTCGCCATGAACGCGGCGATCAGCAAGGCGCTGGGCGGCCCCGAGATCAACGTCGTCTCCACGCCCGCGCAGAGCTACGGGGTGACGACGGGCCTGCAGTCCTTCGACAACATCTCGCGACTGCAGACCTCGAAGGGGGGCCCGCTCGATCCCGCCGCGTATCACCAGTTCCTCAATGAACTCACCGTCTCGACCGGCAATGGCGAGATCTGGCGATACATGCTCGTCCTGTGCTCCCTGCCCGCCATCGCCCTGTGGATCGGCATCCGGCTCATGCCCGAGTCCTCCCGCTGGTACATCTCCAAGGAGCGCCTCTACGACGCCATCGGCGCCCTCAAGCGGATACGCGACCCCCACAAGGACGGCCCCGTCGAGGACGAGCTCCTGGAGATGGCCGAGGCGCGCCAGCGCGAGATCACCGAGGAGGCCCAGCGCCGCGGCCTGGTATACGTCTGGCGGACTCCGTGGCTGCGCAAGCTCCTGCTCGTCGGCATGTTCCTGGCCGTCGTCAACCAGACCACCGGCGTGAACACCGTCATGTACTACGCACCGAAGGTCCTGGAGTACGCCGGCATGTCCACGTCCAGCTCGATCACCGCGCAGGTCGCCAACGGCATCATGAGCGTCATCGGATCGATCATCGGCATCGGACTGATCATGCGATTCCGACGCCGTCAGATCCTCATCGCCGACGTCACCGGTGCGGGCGTGTGCCTGCTCAGCATCGCCGCGACCTTCCAGCTGGCCATCGCCCCGCACATGAATGCGGGCACCGCCCCTCCCTCATGGGCCGCCTTCCTCATCCTGGGCCTCATGGCGATCTTCATGCTCATCGTCCAGTCCTCCAACGGCACTGTGGTGTGGACGATGATGGGCGAGCTCTTCCCGGCCAACGTCCGCGGCGTGATGAACGGCAGCGCGATCTTCTGCATGTGGGTGGCCAACGCCCTCATCACCTGGACCTTCCCGCGCATGATGGAGACTCTTGGCGGCGGCCTGACGTACACCATCTACGGCGCACTGAACCTGCTCATAGCCGTCATCCTGTTCAAGATCATGCCCGAGACCTCCGGGCGCTCCCTGGAGCAGATCGAGAGGGACATGCAGGCCCGATACTCCTGATGTCGGGCACGGCCGGGCCGTCCGCAGGCGCCCCCCTCCGGATTCCCCCCGGACTCCCCCGAAGCCCTGCGGCCCCAACGATCTCCCCGAGCCCCCGGGGCGCCGGGCTCCCGGGGCACCGGGCGCCAGGGGCGCCAGGGGCGCCAGGGGCGCCAGGGGACAGAGAACGACGACATGGCCGCGGGCCGCTTCCCCTCTCGAGGGGAAGCGAGCCGAAGAATCTCGCAGAAGGTCAAGCGGGCATTGAGTTCTGATTAGTCACGACATAGTCGGCACAGATTACCCAGAGGAAGACATCTCGACGTGAGAGAAGCGCCAAAAGCCTCCAGAACCAACACGCCTAGCCGTGCAATTTATCCGAACAAATCGGAGTGAACCCAATATTCAGAACAGAATCTGACACCCCCACGAACGATTGAGCCGCGCAATGTATCATGAGGCGACCCACCACGCTTCAGGGAATTCCCATGCCCACCACACCGTTCCAGCCTGACATCGCCATCGATCGCACGAACGAGGTCCCGCTCTACAGTCAGATCGCGGAAGCTCTCGCCGCGCTCATTCTCGACGGCACGTTGACGCCCGGTACCCGAATTGAGGACGAGGTCTCCATGGCACGACGCTTGGAGGTATCGCGCCCGACCACCAGGCAGGCGCTTCAGCGCCTCGTCGATCGCGGTCTCATCTCACGCAGACGCGGAGCGGGGACAGTGGTCACCTCCCCGCATGTGCGCAGGCCGATGGAGCTGTCGAGCCTCTTGGCGGACCTGACAAGGGGCGGACACACGGTATCCACGACGATCACCGACTACTCCACGCACCCGGCCGACGAGGAGGAGGCGGAGCGGCTCGAGATCGAGCCGGGCACGAACGTGACGAGGATCCGACGGATGCGCTGCGCCGACGGCGAGCCGATCGCCTTGATGGACAACCTCCTGCCGACGGCGATCGCCCCCGCCCACGAGGAGCTGGAGCACGAGGGGCTCTACAACCTCCTGCGCACCCAGGGAGTGGTGCCGACCACCGCCACCCAGGCCATCGGGGCCCGCAACGCCACAACCGATGAGGCCAAGGCTCTTGACGAGAAGCGTCGGGCGGCCCTGCTGACCGTCACCCGCACCGCCTACGACTCCTCAGGCGCCGTCATCGAGTACGGCACCCATGTCTACCGGGCGTCGCGCTACTCCTTCGAGACGACGCTCTTCAACGCCTAGCCCGCAGCGTGCGGGAGGCGCACCGTGCGGGGGGGGGAGGCGCGCAACCGCGTGGGCGCAATGGGGCATCGCGTCCACGCGGCGCCGCCCGACGGAAGGGATTCACTCGCCTCCTCGAACGAATCATTCCCCGCCGAGGCGATGGGAGGCATTATCGTTCTTGAGGTCGTCGACCAGGTTGGCGGAGGCGCCTGCCGGAACGACCTGAGAATCTCCCCGATAACCAGAGTTGAAATAGATGGTCACAGGCAGACCGGTCCGATTCTCGACAGAGGCCACCTCATTCTTCATGCACGTACCCCGGCTCTCACCGTACCCCTTGAACTCATAACAGCTGGGCCGAGAATCACCATAATTGGCGACAGAGGAGGAGAAGTCGGACAGCGACCCGCCCTGAGTATGCAACAGGCTATCCACCAATAACACTTCGCCGACGCGACGCTCACCCCCTTGGGATTCTGCTGCGCCCACGTGGCCGCGGGGCACCCCGACCGCCGCAGTCCCGGGGCGCGGCATCCAACGGCACCACCAGCATCACTATGCATCACCAGCATCACCATGTGCGGGTTCCCACAGCCGGAAAGCACCATAGGCCCAGGCCTTTGGTCACATGCGTCCGCCATATGGGGGCACAATCAGAGGCGAGTGCCGCCGGAGGCCCCCGGCGCGATGCACTCGACGTCGAGACGCGAGAAGGACCTACACAGTGGCGCGCAGCATCTACATCGCCTCCCCCAGTGCCGGAACCGGTAAATCGACCGTGGCCCTGGGGCTGGTCGCCTCCTTGACCAAGGTCGTCGCAAAGGTCGGCGTCTTCCGCCCCTTCGTCGATTCGCGCGACGCCGATCCCTTCCTGGCCCTGCTCCTGGCGCGCTCCGGCTCGAGCGCACCCGCCACGGGCTGCATCGGCGTGACCTGGGACGAGTACCACGCCGATCCCGAGGAGGCGCTGTCCCGAATCGTCTCCTCCTACCGGGCGCTCGCCCGCGACCACGACGTCGTCATCATCGACGGCTCGGACTTCACCGACGTCGCGGGCACGCCCGAGCTGGCCCTGAACGCGCGCGTCGCTGCGAACCTCGGCGTTCCCGTCCTCCTGGTGGTCTCCGGCCAGGGCTCTCCCGAGGATGTGCGCAGCAGCGTCGAGGTCTCGGTCGCCGAGATCGCCGAGAACCACGCCCGGACCGTCGCGGCGGTGGCCAATAAGTGCCCGGCCGCCGGTCGCCGGGCCGTCTCCGAGGCCATCGCCGGCATCGAGGGGATCACAACGACGACTCTGCCCGAGATTCCGCTCCTGACGGCGCCGAGCGTGCGCGAGGTTCTCGAGGCCCTCGACGGCGAGCTGATCTCCGGCGACGCCGCGCTCCTGGAGCGCGAGGCGGAATCCGTCCTCGTGGCGGCCATGGACGTCTCCCACGTCCTGGAGCGCCTGACCGAGGGCCAGCTGGTCATCGTCCCCGCCGACCGGTCCGCCGCGCTGATCTCGCTGGCGGCGGCCCAGGCCTCCTCCTCGTTCCCCAGCATGTCGGGTCTCGTCCTCAACGGCGGATTCTCGGTCGCCCAGCACGCGCTGCGACTGATCCAGGGCCTGGGCCTGCCCCTGCCGGTCTTCACCTCTCCGCTGGACACCTTCGCCGCGGCCTCCACGGCGGGCTCCCTGACAGGGGAGCTGGCGCACGGCTCGGAGCGCAAAGTCGATGTGGCCGTGACGGCCTTCGAGCAGGAGGCCGACGTCGAGTCCCTGCTGGCGGCCCTGGAGGTCGAGCCCAGCGACGTGGTCACGCCCATCATGTTCCAGGCCGAGCTGGTCGAGCGCGCCCGCGCCGACCGCAAGACGATCGTCCTGCCCGAGCCCGATGACGACCGGATCCTGCGCGCGGCCGACGCGATCCTGCGCCGCGGCATCTCCGACGTCGTCCTGCTCGGCGATGAGACGGCGGTGCACACCCGCGCCGCCGAGCTGGGGCTGGACATCGCAGCGGCCCGCATCTCCTCCCCCGGCGATCCCGAACTGCTGGAGACCTACGCCGCCGAGTTCGCGCGTCTGCGCGCCAAGAAGGGCGTCACCCTGGAGCAGGCCCGCGAGACGATCCAGGACGTCTCCTACTTCGGCACCATGATGGTCCACATGGGCGACGCCGACGGCATGGTCTCCGGCGCCGCCCACACCACGGCCCACACGATCGTGCCCTCCTTCCAGATCATCAAGACCAAGCCGGGCACCTCGATCGTCTCCTCGGTCTTCCTCATGCTGCTGGAGGACCGAGTCCTGGTCTACGGCGACTGCGCCGTCAACCCCGACCCGACCGCCGAGCAGCTCGCCGACATCGCCATCTCCAGCGCCGAGACCGCCAAGCAGTTCGGCGTGGACCCGCGCGTGGCCATGCTGTCCTTCTCCACCGGCACGTCCGGCAAGGGGGCGGACGTGGACAAGGTCCGCGAGGCCACCGAGATCGTGCGCTCCAAGGCCCCTGAGCTGGCCGTGGACGGCCCCATCCAGTACGACGCGGCCGTCGACCCGACGGTGGCCGCCAAGAAGGCGCCGGACTCGGCCGTGGCCGGGCGCGCCAATGTCCTGATCTTCCCCGACCTGTCCAGCGGCAACATCGGCTACAAGGCCGTCCAGCGCTCCTCGGGCGCAATCGCCATCGGTCCGGTCCTCCAAGGCCTGAACAAGCCGGTCAACGACCTGTCGCGCGGCGCCCTGGTCGAGGACATCATCAACACCGTCGCCATCACCGCCGTCCAGGCGCAGGTCTGACGCGACCTGGGACGTCGCAGCGCTAACGCCTCTGCCGCCCCTGCCGCCAATATCGTGGGGAAGGCGCCCGAACCGCCGGCCCTCCCCGTCACCCATCGCGCCCGCTCAGCGGGCTCCGTCGAATAGCCAGAAAGGCACACCCGTGACCACCCGGACCGTTCTCGTCATCAACTCCGGCTCCTCCTCCATCAAGTACCAGCTGATCGACCCCGACGCCGGGGAATCCCTCGCCTCGGGCATCGTCGAGCGCATCGGTGACGTGACCGGCTCCATCACCCACAAACATGCCGGTGAGAAGACCGTGATCGACGAGCCCGTCCCGGACCACGGCTTCGGACTGGCCGAGGTCCTGCGCCTGTTGGAGGAGAAGGGCCCCAGCCTGACGGAGGCCAATATCGTGGCGGTCGGTCACCGCGTGGTCCAGGGGGGCCACTACTTCTCCGGGCCCGCCCTCATCGACGATGACGTCGTCGCCAGGATCGAGGAGTTCGTACCGCTCGGTCCGCTCCACAACCCGGCCCACCTCAAGGGCATCGAGGTGGGGCGCGAACTTCTGGCGGACGTGCCCCACGTGGCCGTCTTCGACACCGCCTTCTTCCAGGATCTTCCCGAGGAGGCCGCCCGCTACGGCCTGAACCGCAAGGTGGCCGACACCTACTCCATCCGCCGCTACGGCGCCCACGGCACCAGCCACCAGTTCGTCTCCGGCGAGATCTCCAAGCGCCTGGGACGCGAGGACCTCAAGCAGATCGTCCTGCACCTGGGCAACGGGGCGTCGGTGTCCGCCGTCGTGGGCGGCCGCGCCGTGGAGACCTCCATGGGACTGACACCGCTGGAGGGCCTGGTCATGGGCGGACGCACCGGCGACATCGACCCGGCCGCCGTCTTCCATCTGTCACGCGTGGCCGGCATGTCCATCGATGAGATCGACCACCTGTTCAATCGCGAGTCCGGCATGAAGGGCCTGACCGGGCAGCAGGACATGCGCGAGGTATGGAGGCTCGTCGACGCCGGCGACCAGAACGCCCGCGACGCCATCGACGTCTACATCCACCGCCTGCTGAAGTACGTGGGCGCCTACACCGCCGTCATGGGCGGCGTGGACGCCATCACCTTCACGGCCGGCATCGGTGAGAACGATGCGCGCGTGCGCGCCGAGCTGTGCCGGCGCCTGAGCTACCTAGGGGTGCGCATCGACGCCGCCGCCAACGATGCGCGGGTCTCCGAGCCGATCACGATCTCGACGCCCGAATCCTCTGTGGTGATCACGGTCCTCCCCACCAATGAGGAGCTGGCCATCGCCCGCCAGTCCGTCACCCTCCTGTAGACCCGAATCCCATAGCCGGACCACGGGTGGGTCCGCTCCCGACCTGGGAGCGGACCCACCCGCCTTTCCGCGTCATTCGGGGACATCATGCCCGTCCCCCACGGGGGACAATCGGGCCGATAGCGGTGCGCGCGCAAGGCCCGGGCGGCTTGCATAGAGCCATGAGCACAGCACAACTCCCCGCAACCGCGCCCATCGCACAAGCCCCACGTTCAGGAGGCATGCGCCACTCCGCCGTTCCAAGCGCTCAAAGCACTGCGCCCGCACAGTCCGGCGCCCCGGCGGGCGCGCCGTCAGCCCCCGCCCGAACGGCCGCCCGCACAGCCATGCCGAGTCCCACGGGCAGCGTCCCGGGCGGCGACTTCGTCGTGACCACGGACGGCCTCACCCGGACCTACAACGGGGTCAATGCCGTCGACAATGTCAGCATGCGAGTGCCGACGGGCGGCATCTACGGCTTCCTGGGCCCCAATGGAGCCGGGAAGTCCACCACCATGAAGCTCCTGCTGGGGCTGACCTCCCCGACCTCGGGGCGGATGAGCATCCTGGGCCGCCCGGTCGGCCCGCGCACCCCCCTGCCGCCGGGAACGATCGGCTCCCTGATCGAGGGCCCCTCCTACTACCCGAGCCTGACGGGACGGGAGAATCTGGCCATGGTGGCCTCCTACCTGAGACTGCCCGATTCCCGTGTGGACCACGCCCTGGCCACGGTGGACCTGGCCGGCCAGGATCGCAAGCTGGTCAAGCAGTACTCCCTGGGGATGAAGCAGCGCCTGGGGCTGGCCATGGCCCTCCTGGCCGACCCTCCCCTGATGCTCCTGGACGAGCCCACCAACGGCCTGGACCCGGCCGGCGTCGCTGAGATCCGCGAGCTCATCGTGGCTCTGGCCCGCCAGGAGGGGGTGACCGTCATCGTCTCCTCCCACATCCTGTCCGAGATCGAGCAGATGGCCGACACCGTCGGCATCATCTGCGCCGGGAGCCTGCGCTACCAGGGCCCGCTGTCCGGCCTGCAGGACGCCGGAGTCATCGACTTCACCGTCTCGGACCCGGCCGGTGCCGCCGCACTGTTCAGCGAGCACCGGATCACCCATCAGGTCAGGGGACGGACGGTGCGCACGCCGATGCTGCCCGATGAGGTGGCGGGAGATCTGGTGGCCCGCATCGTGCGCTCGGGTCAGACGGTCTTCCGGGTGCAGACGGTTCGCAAGACCTTGGAACAGGCCTTCCTGGAACTGACGGAGTCCGCTGCCGCGCCTCCGCTTCACGCCGCCTCCCCGCTCGCCCGAGCCCAGGCCCGGGTTCAGGTGCAGGCCCAGAGCACCGCGGGGGTGGCACGATGACCACCGCCGTTGGAATGACTCAGTCAGTGCCCTCAACGCCCTCAGCGGCATCGATGCCCTCAGCGACTTCAATGCCCTCAGTACCGCCGGCAGCACCGTCCCTGCCGATAGATCCGAAGGCCTCCGCAGCCGGTCCGTCACCACGAAACCGGAAGAGCCCGCCGTTCTTGATCGCCCTGGCCCTCGAGGTGCGCAAGCTGCGGCGAAAGCACTACTGGCTCATGGCGGCGGCCGCGGGGATTATCCTTGCCCTATGGTCAGGCGGGCTCGCCCGTTACAGGGTTTCCGGCCCCGAGGAGACCCGTCTGGCAGTGATGAGCATGAACGAGGCGGCCGAACTCATCGCCATGTTCATGCCCGCTGCGATAGGGGCCCTCGCCTCCCGCATGGTGACGGCAGACACAGAAGAGCGGATGGGCCAGATGATGACCGCTCTGGGCCAACGGCCCACCACGCGCTTCCTGGCCAAGCTGACCGTTCTGTCACTCACCGTCATAGCGGTGGAGGCCGCCGTGATAGGAGCAACGCTCCTCTGCGCCTCAGGTTCGAGAATAACCCCCTCCTATGGCACGACGCTGGTACCCACACTGATCATCGTCATCGGCTTCTCAATAGCGGTATCGGCATGCCAGCTGGCACTGTCCACGTGCGTGAGCAGGCAGACGATAGGCCTGGGGGCGGCGATCATCGGCGGCCTGATCTGCTCCATTCTGCCTTTCTACAAACTCGAGACGGTGGCATGGGCCCTCCCCTGGGGCCTGACTTCGGCTGCCAGTCCCATCAACACCCCGGCCTCCTACACGTCCGTCACCACCACCGGGGACGTGACTGTCATCGCCCACCCCTGGCTCACGGCCGTCCTGACCATCATCGTCGCCGCCGGCTGGGCCGTTATTTCCTATGTCGCCATCGTCCGTAAGGAGAGCCGCTCATGAGCACCCCGACCTTCCCCGCACCCGCCATTCCCATGCGTCCCGCCTCTGCTGCACCCCGGCTGCCTCAGCGGCGCCGCCCCTCGGTGCGCGCCGCCTGGCGCTGGGAGAACCGCAAAGCCCCGAACCGCTGGTACTGGCCGGTTACCGCCATTCTGAACGCGCTGAGCCTGGCATCCGGCTACGCGCAGTACGTCTCCGAAAGGGATATATTCGTTTCCCAAGGAGTGACCTGGGAGATCCTGTGGGCTCAGGCCATGATACTGGGTGCCATGCTGTTCCTGCCTCTGACCATCGGAGGATTCACGGCTCAGATGGCCACCGGCGAGCACGAGGGGCGGAACTGGCAGCGGATGACCGCGGGCCGCCTGGAGACCGCCATGATCGCCGGCAAACTGCTCCACGGCCTCCAAGTCGGGTTCCTCACCTCCCTCGTCTTCTTCATCGAATTCGCGGCGACCGGAATGCTCCTGGGCTTCGACCTGACCGGACTGGCGCCCTTCCTACCCCGGATAGTGACCATGGCCCTGGCGGTATGGGCCATCGAGGTGTTCGTCATGTGGTTGGGAGCCGTTCTCAAGTCCTTCGCGGCCATCATGATCACGGTCCTGATCGGCGTCGTCCTGGGTTTCCCCCTCAGCACCATGATGCCGCCCCTGGCAGTCCTGGACCCCCTGGCCCTGCTGACATCGGCCAGCGCAGCCCGCTCGCTGGAGGACATCTCCTCACCCGGCTCGCTACTGGCCAGCAGCATCATCTGCCTGGTCTGGGTGGGTGTCCCGACCCTGGCCCTGCGCCGCTCCGTGAAGAAGCAGTCATGACGACGACTCCGATGGATACGCTTGACCACGCTGTTGACACCCCCGGTTGCGGCACCGCAGTCTCCGACCGCCGCGCATCCAGGTATCCAGCATATTCCCCGGCCGCATCGTCCTCACCGAATCAGACCACTCCTATGAGCGCCCCATCCCCCACTCCGGCTCGCGACCCGTACGTCCCGTCCGCATCTGCCACCGGCCCGACCCCGGTTCCGCCCCCGACTGGCGCGGGGGCCGAGGTCGAGGTTGAGGACGGGGGCATGATTCCCGCAAGAGCCCCGCGCACCTTCCTGGATCAGATCGCCGAGGCCTGGCGCACGCGCCCCGCAGGAGCGTGGATCGGTGCAGCAGCAGCCGGTTTTTACCAGCTGCTCCTGTGGAAGTTGCCGATGGCGGGCAATGCCGAGGTGCAGACCTGGCACTGGGCGGTGGCCAATCTGCTCGTCGTCGCCTGCCTGGTGGGCAGGCGCCGCTGGCCGCTGACGGTCATCGCCCTGACCGGAATCGCCTCAGTCCTGGGGGAATTCCTGGGAGCCGGAGCAGGACTCGGCACGCCGCCGCTGATCGCCGTTTACGCACTCATCGCCACAACGGGCACGGGCCCGGTGCGCTGCGCCATCGGCCTGATTCTGGCGACCGCGTGCGACATCATGCCCGGCTTCCTCATCAGTTCTCCCTTCCCCCTGATCTCACGGCTCGTACCGGCATTCCTCACCATCGCCCTGGTCGTCGTGGCGGCGCTGGTCTCCCGGTCCCGCAGGCGGACGCTGGAGCATCGCGACGCCCAGCTCGCGGCGAGGGCCGCGGAGCGCAGGCTGGCCGCGCAGCGGGACACCGCCCGCCATCAGGCGCGCGTGGCCGGAGAGCTGCACGATTCGGTAGGACACGACCTCACCGCCATCATCGCCCTGTCCGAAGGACTGCGCGGCACCAGCGCCGACCCCGACCTCGACGAGGCCATCGGCACCATCAACGCCCTCGCCCGCGACGGGCTGGCCGACACCAGGAAGGCCGTCTCCGCCCTCCACCCGCCCCCAGCCGTTGCCGGCAGGGCCGGCTCCTCCCGGGGCCAGGGCTCCGAAAGTAGAGAATCACGCGCATCCCAGACGTCCGACGACATCACCGACTCCATCGCCTACCCTGCAGACTCATCCACCGGGCCGCGCGGCTGGGCCGATATCGACAGCCTGCTGACCACGGTGAGGGCCACCGGTCTCAGCGCCACCCTGACCGAGACCGGGCATCGGCCCGAGAGCCCGGCCACCGGCGCGCTGGTGTACACCGTCGCCCGCGAGGCACTGACCAATGCCATGCGCCACGCCGACGGCGCCAGCCGCGTCGTCCTCTCCCTGGACCACACCGTCTCCGCCACCATCCTGACGCTCACCGACGACGGCAGGCCCGCCCTGTGGGAGGAGCGACCCGCCGGCCACGGCCTGGCCAATCTGACCGGCCTGGTTCACGAGCACGGCGGCAGCCTGACCGCCGGCCCCGCCCCCGAAGGAGGCTGGAGAGTGCACGCCGTCATCCCGTTCCAGGAGACCGCGCACGCATGATGACCGCACCCCCCGCCGATTCGACCGGCCCAGAACATCCCGCCATCACCGTCATGATCGTGGACGACCAGCGGGCGGCCCGCATGGGCCTGGCCCTCATGGTCAACCGGGCCGATGGCCTCGAGGTCATCGCCCAGGCCGTCAACGGCCAGGACGCTCTCACCCAGCTCGCCGGCCTCAGAAGCGAGCGCCGCCCCCTGCCCGACGTCGTCCTCATGGACGTGCGCATGCCGGTGCTCAACGGAATCGACGCCACCGCCCGCATCACCCAGCTCTACCCCGCCATCAGGACTCTGGTGATGACCACCTACGACCAGGACGACTACGCCTTCGGAGCCCTGTCCGCGGGGGCGTCGGGCTTCCTGCTCAAGGACACCCGCACGGCCCAGCTTCATCAGGCACTGCGGGCAGTCGCCTCCGGAGACGCCATTCTCACCCCGCGCATCACTCGCGAGCTGCTCAACCGCCATATGCTCCCCCCGGCGGCCACCCCGCAGCAGCGCGCCGCCCGGCAGCAACTGGGCATGCTCAGCCCGCGCGAGCGCGAGGTGGCCGAGCTCGTCGCCCAGGGCCTGACCAACGCCGAGATCGCCCAGCGCCTCACCATCGCCGCCGACTCGGTGAAGAAGAACGTCACCCGCATCCTGGGCAAACTGAATCTGCGCGACCGCGTGCAGCTCGTCATCCTCTTGCGCGACGCCCAGCCTTGACCAGAGTCCCGGCCCTGCCCCGCCCGCCGGACGCTCCGTCTGAGCTGCCCGCGGGCTCGAGTGTCTCGGCTATTCAGGCCATGGCGGCCTTGATCCCGCCGTAAGGCGCCGGCGAGCCGGAGCGGTAGACCAGTCGGGACTGCAGCAGGTAGTTGAGCCCGAAAAGGCTGGAGTCGACGAGGATCTTGGCCAGCCACAGCGGCATCCCCGCCCAGGTGAGGACGGCGATCGCCAGGTAGGAGGTGGTCGTCGTGGTTCCCTGAACGGCCGCGTAGCCGAATGCCGAGCGCATGAAGGTCTCCGGGGCCGCCCGGAACAGACGGCGGTTGAGCAGGAAGCTCACGGTGCAGGAGACCAGACGCGCGCCGACGACAGCGAGGAGGACCGAGCCCGTCACGGAGTTGAGTGTCAGCGCGAGAACGTAGTCCAGCGTCCAGCTGGAGAAGGAGACGGTGGCGAAGAGGACCACCGTGGACAAACGGCGGCGGAGCATCCTCAGAGTCCGCAGGACGGATGTCAGGTCGGTCGGGATACTCGGGAGAGCCGGAAGAGCCGGCTGCGCGGGGAGGGCGAGGCTCGTGGTCATGCACTCAGACTGCTGCGCCGTCTTGTGCCGCCGGCCTGCTCCTCCTGTGCCGTTCCTGTGAAGATGTGCCGCCTATGAATCAACGCGCCCGACGCTAGAAGAGCATCCCCTCGTCCTGGCGAAGACGGGCGCGACGGGCGGCGGTGGCACCGGGGGAATGGTCCGCCTCGTGGTCGAGGGCGCGGCGTCCTTCGGGGCGAAACGCTCATTGAGCGCCCGAGCCAACGGCTCGGCGACCGAGTCGAGCAGCTCCGTGCGGCCGTCCAGCGCGACATCCACGATCGCGCGCGGATCGAAGCGGACCCCGCCGTCGACGTCGGCGCCCGCATAGCGCACCTTCATCCACATCGAGGCGGGCAGGACCTCCTGGACGCCGGGCGGGGCCTCCTGGCGGGTCCACTCGTTCATCGCATTCATGAAGTCGCGAAGGTTGACGGGCATGGCTGGTCGTTCCTCACATGGAGCGCGGGCTGGTCGATGGGGTTCAGTACTCGAGGGGGCCGGCGAAAGGATCCGGTGAGCCGGATCCCGTGTCGGCGGGCTGGGACGGGCGGATCGCCGACGCGTAGTCGGGCTCGTCCATGGTGAAGTCGGGGCGGGCGCGCTCGGGCGCGGGGTAGATGAAGTCCGTGGGCGCCAGCGGGTCGGTGGAGTCGACCAGGAGCATGGTCTCGCTCAGCCCGTCGTGCGACTCGCAGAACCAGTGGCCTGCCGGGGCCGTCAGAGCGGAGCCGCCCGAGCGCGCCATGGGCCCCAGAACATCGGTCACGACCGAACGACTCGTGGGGGCCTCCAGGTCGCGCCGGTAGTCGGCGACGAGACGCCGGGCGCCATCGGGCATGGGCACGTGCAGGTCGAGGCGCGGCCCGCTCTCACCGCCCAGCAGCTCCAGGCACCGGGCCCAGTGGTCGGCTCCGCAGGTGGAGCGCACACCCTTGGCGGTCAGGGCGTCCGCCCAGTTCCTCAGCGCCGAGCCGGACGCGCCGGACTCGGTGAACAGGTTGAGCTGGCGGTTGTTGAGGCGGGTGCGCTGGTCGGGGGTGAGATCGTCCTTGACGGCGGCCCGCACCGCCTCCCACGCCTCGCGCAGCCAGCCGACCTGGAAGACGTACGAGCGCAATTCGGCTGCGACGTCGGCGACGTGGCCCGGCTCCGCCTCGACGACAACGCGCTGGAGGGACTCGGGCAGGACCGTCTCATGCTCGCGCGCGGTGCGGACCATGTCCCGCTCCCCCAGGGGATCGGCCAGGAAGGCCGTGGCGATGGCGGCCCACGCGTCGAACTGGGAGTAGGCGGCGCCCTGGGCGGCGAGGTCCTCCACGGCCAGGCGGAGGTTGGCCGTCAGCAGCGGGATGCGCTGCTCCCGCTCCTCGGCGTGCATGAGGATCTGGAAGACCTCCTGCTGACGCCGGACGAAGATCAGGACCGAGACGATGAACCAGACGACCAGGGCGGCCGCGGAGACGATGGCGACCGTCTTCCAGCTGATCGCCTTGAGAAGGGCCAGGACGAGGGGCGCCAGGATGACCAGGAGCAGGATGATCAGCCCCGCGCGCAGGATCCTGGCCAGGGCGCTCTGCCGGCGCTCCAGGGCCGCGCCCGGATCCTGGTCCACCAGGGCCCGCAGCTCCCTGCTGATGGAGATGATGTCTTCGCGGGTCTTATTGAAGGTCATGGCCAGGGAGCGCCCCAGGAGGGGGATGAAGCGCCGTTCCTGGGACTGCTTCCACTGCTCCAGGCGGCCCAGGTGCTCGCGCGCCGCCCGGGCCCGGGGGTCCTGGGATGCGGCCACCTGCTGGAGCATCCGGGCGACCCGGTCTATCTCCAGGGCGTCCCAGGCGTTCAGGGTGGTGCCGGCGGACACGTCCCCGAGGTTCTGGTCGATGGCGAACCGCCCGTGCCCGCCGGAGGCCGCCGGGGCGACCGCGTCCCGGTCGGGCACGTAGCCCTCATAGGGGTTCAGTCCCAGGTTCTCGCAGCCCGAGCCCCCCAGCAGGGCGAAGGACCCGTCGAGCAGGTCCTGCCACAGCGCCCCGAAGTCGCGGGTGGCGGCCACTGCCGCGCGCCCGAAGTCCTGCTCGGGCATGGCGGCGCCGGCGCCGGCGG
>ERZ773054.594-NODE-594-length-26761-cov-17.860219_pt1 | contig 26761 bp, 29 predicted proteins | sample MGYA00580630_ERZ773054 | MGnify/ENA primary metagenome ERZ773054 (study PRJEB29015, sample SAMEA2737994) | human oral metagenome | biome: human oral; feature: human-associated habitat; material: dental | place: China | collected 2115 ... | reverse complement strand
TGCGCAATGACAAAACGGTAGCGAAATAGTGACAAAATGTGTGTGTAACTACACGGTTTTTTCTTTATGCGGGTTTTATGATAAAGTAGCGCACTCTCCAACCATACCCGATACCGCAGGACAAACGCACCGTCCTGCCCCGTCATATTCAGGAATAAGGACCCGATTCATGTTTACGCGCAAAATCCTATTTGCCGCATTAGCCGCCTGCTTCACACTTTCCGCAGGCAGCCTGCACGCCGCACCGAACACGCCACGCAAAAACACACGCCCGGCAACGCAAAAGCAGCCTGCACCCCAACCGTCCGGCCCCATTTTCCATCCCACCCGCCAAGTACCCATGAGTGCGGCGGAACGCGCTGCCGAAATCGAACGCCGCCGCGGCATTGCCGAGCGCGCACAAACCCTGTTCGGGTTGATGCTGGCCGAAATCGCCTATCAGCAGTCGCCTTGGCAGACATTGCAAATGTATCTCTACACGCTCAACAAAACACCGTCTGCCGAAGTGGCCGAACGCGCGATGGAACTGGCGATTCAGTTGCGCGCCGATGGCATTGCCGAGCAGATTTACCAAAAATGGCAGGCCATCGAACCGCAACCCAGCCCCGCACAGCAGCGTTTGCAGTTCGGCCTTGCTTTGGCCACAGGTGATTTCAAAACCGCGCTGGCTTCGCTGGACACCGTGCTGGCCAATGCCAATGACGAGCAAAAAAAACGGATTTTCCTGATGTTGGCGCAAACCAGCATTACTCAACCGCGGCTTAGCGAACAAGGCCGCAACGCCATCCATCGTGCGGCCGTGGCGAACAGCCATCTGACCGAAGCGGCCATGGCGGATATTTTTGCCAACGTGGGCAAAGGCGGCGACGAACGTTTGGCCATCCAAGCCTTGCAGCGCGTGGCGGCGAAAGACGCGGAAATCGACACCAACACGCAAGTGATTATGCTGGTGCTGGTGCAGAACCACCCTTCCGTGCTGGCGCGCTTTTTCGAGCAAACGCCGACCGACAAACTGGCCACTTCTTGGCGTGAATTGGAAGTGGAAAGCCTGATACGCGCCAAAGAATTCGACCGCGTCACACCGAAATTGAACGCCTTGCTGAGCGATACGCCGTCTGCACGGCTGTATTTCTGGGCGGCGGCGGTGGAAATGGGCAAAAACCCGAAATCGCCTTTGGCTTTGTCGCATTTTGAAAAAGTGTACCAACTGGGCGATGACGAGCAAAAAACCATGGCATCACTCAGCGCCGCCATGTTCCTGGCCAGCCAAGAAGACGATGGCGAAGGCGAAGCGGCACAAAAAGCGTCTGAAGAACGCAATCGCCAGGCATTGGCATGGCTGCAAAAAGCGCCGCTGAACACCCGCCACAATTTCGATGTACACACGCTGTTTGCCGCGCTATACGCCTCTGACAAACAATGGGCGCAGGCAGAACGCCACCTGCAACAGGCACAGAAAGAAGATGCACAGAACGGACATTTCTTCGATGCCGCGTATCTGCAACGGCTGACCGTGCAAATCACGGCGCAAAAGCAGCCTGCACCCCAAGCCGTCGCCCAATTAAGCCGCCTGTTGCAACAAGAGCAGCAACGCCACCCGCGCAACAACGAATACATTGCCGAAATCCTATACCAACGCGCCCTGCTGTATACCGACAAGCTGCAACAGCATAATCTTGCCGTGGCCGGATTGCGCCAAGTGTTGAGCCTGCGCCCGAATAATCCGGAAATCCAAAACGCGCTGGGCTACACCCTGCTGATGACGGGCAACAAAACCCATGCCGCCGAAGCCATGGAACTGATTCAGGCCGCGCACAAACAGCAGCCCGACAACCCCGCCATCCTCGACAGCTTGGGCTGGGCGTATTATTTGCAGGGCGATTTGGACAAAGCCTTGGAATATCTGGAATCGGCTTACCAAAAATTCAAAAACGCCGAAGTCGGCGCGCATTTGGGTACGCTGTATTGGCAAAAAGGCCGTCAAGACGAAGCGCGCAAAGTGTGGCGCGAAGGCTGGCAGAAAGAGCCGGACAACCAGATTTTGCAGCAAACCTTGAAACAATTCGGCGTGTCCTTCACCGCCGGCAGCACCCGATAACCCACCATGAAGATGAAACCGACATTCCCCACCCTTGCCGCCATCACACTGCTGGCAGCCTGCACCTCGATGAACACCCCCGTGCAAACTCAGGCGCAGCAAAAATGGCGCGAACAGCAAACCGAGAACCCGTTTGAAGCCAACGGCCGCATCGGCATTAAAATGCAGCAGACAGGCCACAACGCCAGCTTCGACTGGACACGCCAAAACCAAGTGGAAACCTTGGACATCAACACACCGCTGGGCAACACGGTGGGGCAGCTCTGCCGCGACAAAACCGGTGTGATTGCCACCGATTACAAAGGACGGCAATACACCGCCGACACGCCCGAAGCATTGAGCCGTCAGCTGCTGGGTTATCCGCTGCCGCTGCAACACCTGAGCGTGTGGGCCAACGGCGAATGGGTCAAAGGCATACCGCACCAGTTCGGCACAGAAGGCCAATTGCAGCAGCTTGGCTGGCAAATCCGCCGCGAAGCCAACGAAGACGGCAGCGCACGCATCCTGCAACTGGAAAACGGACAATTAACGCTGCGCATGGTGTTTACGCAATACCAAACCATCGCCGATGATTCCGGCCGTCCGAGCCAATGCGCCGCACGCGCCCAAGCCGCCGCGCAATAAAGCAGCCTGCACGTTCAACCAAACAGCTATTGCCGCACGCTTCATCATCTTCCGCACGGTGCAGGCTGCTTTGACGGCATAACCCAAGCAGCCTGCACCCTGTTTCCAGTTTCCACCATCATTGAACAAGGATTCCCCATGAAAAAACGCATTGCCGCATTGTGCTGCGCCGCTCTGCTGTCGCAGGCAGCCTGCAACGTTATCGACAGCGCCACCATCAACCAACAAGCCGCGCTGAACTACCGCCAAAATATGGACAAGGCACGCGCCGCACGCGTTATCGATACCACGTCCGCCACCGCCAAGCGGGTGCAGGCCGTGTTCCGCCGCCTCGTCCCCTTTGCCGATGCCGCCAACCAAACCGGCCAACCCTTCCAATGGGAAATGACCGTCATCCGCTCCAACGAATTGAACGCATGGGCGATGCCGGGCGGTAAAATGGCCGTGTACACAGGCATTGTCGAAAAACTGAACCTGACCGATGCCGAAATTGCCGCCATTATCGGCCACGAAATGACCCACGCCCTGCTGGAACACAGCCGCAAAGAAGCCAACCGCAGCGTGGGCATCAGCCTGGGCGCGCAACTGGGTTCGCAAATTTTGGCGGCCACCACTGGCATTAACGCCAACACCGCTTCGCAAGGCGTGGGACTGCTGGCCGATTTGGGCCTGAACAAACCGTTCAGCCGCGATGCCGAACGCGAAGCCGACTTGGGCGGTTTGAAACTCATGGCGCAGGCGGGCTACAACCCGGAAGCCGCCATCAGCGTGTGGAACAAGATGAACCGCGCCAACGACAACAACAACGCGCTGGAAAAAATCCTCTCCACCCACCCCACCAATAACGACCGCATCGAGCTGATTCGCAAAGAACTGCCCAACGTGATGCCGATTTACCAACGCGCCAGACAGCGGTAAACATGGAAACACAAACCGCCACGCGGTATGCGCTGACGCTGGCTTATGACGGCAGCCGCTTTTTCGGCTGGCAGAAACAAGCCGAAGGCGTGGCAACGGTGCAGGCTGCTTTGGAACACGCGCTGTCGCAAATCGCCGGCGAACCCGTCAGCGTGATTGCCGCCGGCCGCACCGACACCGGCGTTCACGCCACCGCGCAAATCGTCCATTTCGACAGCCATGCCGACCGGCCGCTCTCCGCATGGGTGCGCGGCGTGAACGCCCACCTGCCGCAAGGCGTTGCCGTGCACAAGGCGCAAATTGCCGACAGCGCCTTCCACGCCCGATTCGACGCTTCAGGACGGCATTACCGCTACCTGCTCGAATCCGCCCCCGTACGTTCCCCCCTGCTTTATGGCCGCGCCGGCTGGACGCATTACGCCTTAAACGACGACGCCATGCGCCAAGCCGCGCAATTATTGGTCGGCGAACACGATTTTTCCAGCTTCCGCGCCGCGCAATGCCAGGCCAAATCGCCCGTCAAAACCATGTATGCCGTGCATTTGCAGCGCACCGGCAGCTTGCTCAAACTCGATTTGCACGCCAACGCCTTCCTGCACCACATGGTGCGCAACATCATGGGCGCATTGGTTTATGTCGGCTGCGGGCGCTTGAGCGTTGCCCAATTCGGCGAACTCATCGAAACGCGCAGCCGCCTCTACGCGCCGCCCACCTTCATGCCCGACGGCCTCTACCTGACCGGCGTGGACTACCCCGAACGCTGGCATATTGAACCGGCCGCCCTGCCCGACTGGCTATGAAAAAGCAGCCTGCACCCGAATTCAAACCGAAGCAAGGGTGCAGGCTGCCTGTTTATGCAGGGAATGCCGGCCGACTGCAGGCTGCTTTTCCCAACCTGCGCCCTTTTTCGTTTACAATATCCGTTATTTCCCATTTTCATTTTGATTAGGACACGCACCATGCTCGACATCCAATTACTGCGCAACGACATCCAAACCACCGCCCAACGCCTGGCCCAACGCGGCTTCGTGCTGGACACCGAGCGTTTCGGCGAACTGGAAGGCCGCCGCAAACAGCTCCAAATCCGCAGCGAAGAATTGCAGGCGCAGCGCAACAGCCTGTCCAAACAAATCGGCGTGCTGATGGGGCAAGGCAAAAAAGACGAAGCCGAAGCCGCCAAAGCCCAAGTCGCCCAACTGAAAACCGACCTGGAAAACATCGAGAGTGAACTGCCGCAAGTGCAGGCTGCTTTGGACGATCTGTTGCTGCGCATCCCGAACCTGCCGCACGAAAGCGTGCCCGTGGGCAAAGACGAAACCGAAAACGTGGAAGTCCGCAAAGTCGGCACGCCGCGCACGTTCGATTTCGACATCAAAGACCATGTCGATTTGGGTGCCGCGCTGGGCTTGGATTTTGAAAAAGCAGCCGAATTGTCCGGCGCGCGCTTCAGCCTGATGAAGGGCAAAATCGCCCGCCTGCACCGCGCACTGGCGCAATTCATGCTGGACACGCACACGCAGCAACATGGCTACACGGAATGCTACACACCCTATATCGTCAACGACAGCACGCTCTTGGGCACCGGCCAGCTGCCCAAATTCGGTGAAGACCTGTTCCATGTGACGCGCGGCGGCGACGAAACCAAACTGACGCAATACCTGATTCCCACAGCGGAAGTAACGCTGACCAACACCGTGCGCGACACGATTCTGGCGGAAAAAGACCTGCCGCTGAAACTGACCGCACATTCGCCCTGCTTCCGCAGCGAAGCCGGCTCGCACGGCAAAGATACGCGCGGCCTGATTCGCCAGCACCAGTTCGACAAAGTGGAAATGGTGCAAATTGTGCAGCCTGAAAAATCGTATGAAGCCCTGGAAGAAATGGTCGGCCACGCGGAAAACATCTTGAAAGCGCTGGAACTGCCCTACCGCGTGATTACACTCTGCACGGGCGACATGGGCTTCGGCGCCACCAAAACCTACGATATTGAAGTGTGGGTGCCCGCACAAAACACCTACCGCGAAATTTCCAGCTGTTCCAACTGCGAAGACTTCCAAGCCCGCCGTATGAAGGCGCGCTTCAAAGACGAAAACGGCCGCAACCGCCTGATGCACACGCTCAACGGCTCCGGTTTGGCAGTGGGCCGCACGCTGGTGGCGGTGCTGGAAAACCACCAAAACGCAGACGGCAGCATCAATATCCCCGCCGCGCTGCGCCCCTATTTGGGCGGCTTGGAACGCTTGGAAGCCGACGCATGAGCATTGTGCAACTCACGCCGCAGCAAGTGCAGGACGGTTTGCAAAAGCAGCCTGCACCCCTGCTGCTGGATGTGCGCGAAGAAGACGAAGTCCGCCTGTGCGCCCTTCCGGGCAGCCTGCACATCCCCATGAACCTGATTCCGCTGCGCCACAACGAACTGCCCGACGACGTGCCGATAATCGTCTATTGCCACCACGGTATCCGCAGCCTGAACGTGGCGCGTTATTTGGCACACGTCGGTTTCGAGCATGTGGCCAACCTGCAAGGCGGCATCGACGCATGGGCGCGCCAGATTGACCCGACAATGGCACGCTATTGACCCAAAGCAGCCTGCACATCGACTTCGCCGGCTGCAACCGACATCGAAAGGCCCACCATGAACCGTATCCTCCTGCCCGTTTTCCTGGCCGCGCTGCTTGGCGGCTGCATGTATGCCGAAACGCCCGACGGCCGCTTCGCCGCGCTGGACATCGACCTGCCCACGCACAGCACCACCACCGTCAATAAAACCGTGACCGTGAACGCGCCGCCGGGCACCGTGGTCAATATCAGCGAAACCGCACCGCCCACCGTCATTTACCGCGACTACCCGCGCCGCCCGCCCGTACGCTGCTATTACGACAGCTACACACGGCAGCGGATTTGCGGCTATTGAATTCCAGGCAGCCTGCAACCCCTCACCAAAGAATCCCAAAATGACCACCCACACCCTATTCGCCACCTGCCCGCGCGGCTTGGAAACCATTCTGGCGCAAGAATTACAGCAACAAGGCTGCACCGCCGTCATCCCCACCGACGGCGGCGTTTCCTGCAAAGGCACGCTGGAACACGTTTACCGCGCCAACCTGCACTCGCGCACCGCCAGCCGCATTTTGCTGCAACTGGCGCGCACCGCCTACCGCAGTGAACACGACATCTACCAAGCCGCCAAAAACATCGCGTGGCACAACTGGTTTAATGTGTCCCAAACCTTCAAAGTGAAAGTGGAAGGCAAACGCGCCAATGTGAAAAGCCTCGATTTCACCGCCCTGAAAATCAAAGACGGCGTGTGCGACCGCTTCCGCGAACACGGCGGCGATCGCCCCAGCATCGACAAATCGCGCCCCGACATCCGCATCCACGCCTTTTTGGACGAGCGCAACATATCCATCTTCATCGACACCAGCGGCGAAGCGCTGTTCAAACGCGGCTACCGCCAAGACACCGGCGAAGCGCCCCTGCGCGAAAATCTGGCCACCGGCCTGCTGCTTTTGGCGGGCTACGACGGCACGCAGCCCTTCCAAGACCCGTTTTGCGGCAGCGGCACCATCGCCATTGAAGCCGCATGGATTGCGCTTGGCCGCGCGCCCGGGCTGAACCGACGTTTCGGCTTTGAACAACTGGCGCAATTCGACCGCGCCCTGTGGGTGAAACTCAAAGCCGAAGCACGCCATGCCATTAGAAACCGGCCGTACGCCAACATCGCCGCATCCGACAACGACCGCGCCATGACGCGCATGACCCAAGCCAACGCCGCTGCCGCCGAAGTGGACGGCTTCATTGACATCAACACGTTGGACGCGCAAGACACGCGCCCGAATGGCGAAGGCGGCATCATCGTCTCTAATCCGCCGTACGGCGTGCGCCTTGCCGAAATCCAAGCCCTGCATGCGCTTTACCCGCAGCTCGGCTCGTGGCTCAAACAGCATTACGCAGGCTGGACGGCCGGCCTGTTTTCGGGCGACATGGACATGCCCAAACTCATGCGCCTGAAACCGAAGCGCAAAATCCCATTGTTCAACGGCAATTTGGACTGCCGTCTGTTCCTGCTGGATATGGTGGCGGGCAGCAACCGCGAAAAATAGGCTTGCGGATGGCCGAATCTGGTGCAGGCTGCTTTTGAACGGCGGGAAAGCCCCAAAAGCAGCCTGCACATATATAAATATTTTGTTTTCAAATGGTTAATATGAAATCCTATATCAAATCACTCTTTCTCATAATTGTGCTGCCGCCGCTACTGGCTGCGGCACTGATGCTTCTAACCGCCATACTTTCGGACGATTGGGCCGTGAGTTTCACGTCGAACGCGCTGCAATGGTACGGCAGCGTGATTGTCTGGCTGTGGATATACAGCCTGCCTGCCATGCTGGCCTATGCCCTGCTGGCGGTGAAACTGAAACTGCGGCGCAACTGGTGCGGTGCGGCGGTGTCGGCCGGTTTGGGCGCGCTGCTGGCGATAATTTCGATTGTGCTGGGTGAGCTGTTGATGGGCGACGGATTTGTGGAATGGGGGCTGACGTTTGCCGTGGCGGCATGCGCGGCAGTGACCATGGCGGTGATGTCGCTGTGCCTGCCCAAGCCTGAAGCGGCGGATTGAGTGAGGGTGCAGGCTGCTTTTGAACGGCCCAAAACCGTAAAAAGCAGCCTGCATTTTGAATTGCCGCGATTTATAGTGAATTAAAATCGCAATGATACGGCGTTGGCTCGCCTTGACGTACTACTTGTACGCCTCGCCTCATTTTTATTTTAATCCACTATATGCCACGGGCGGCAAACCCAAGCGTGGTGCGCGGCAAGACGCGCGAAAAAGCAGCCTGCACACTGAAAACAAATGTGCAGGCTGCTTTTTTTGCCGAACATCTGCGGGCTACATCCAACCCAGCAGCCGCAACACCGTCATGCCCAATCCGGCCGACAGCATCGCGCCCACGGTAGTAATGCCCATGATATTGGCGGCGGCCACGTCGTTCCCGCCCATTGCCTTCGCCATCACATAGCTGGCAGCGGCGACAGGCGTGGCCGTCATCAGAAACAAAATGCCCATGTCCATGCCCTGCAAACCGAAACATTTGCCCACCAGCACGGCCATCAGCGGCGCCACTACCAGCCGCCCGATGCTGGACAATACCGATACGTCCGACCATTTTTTCGCCGTCTGCCAATGAAATGTCGCGCCGGCACACAGCAAAGCCAGTGGCAGCGCCAAATGCCCCAGATAACGCGCGGTTTGCAGCAGCGGTTCGGGCACGGACCACGGCAATTCGTTCAGGCACATGGCCAGCACGATGGCGGCAATCAGCGGATTGGTGGCGATTTTGCGCGCCGTGTCGGCCAGTTTCTGCCGCCAAGAAGCCTGCCTGGTACGGCTGAGCGTCAAAACCGCCAAGATATTCAATTCGATGGTAACGATGCCCATATACACCGCGCTGTTCGCCAAACCGTCGCCGCCATAAGCATTCTGCACGAACGCCAAACCGATAATCCCCAAATTGCTGCGGAAAACGCCCTGCACGAACACGCCTTTGTCGGCAGGCTGCGGAATATGGAAATGGGCAAACGCCTCCGCCAGCGCATACAGCAGAAACGTGGTCAGCAGCCCGGCCAGCACCAGCCTGCCCTGTGCGGCAAAATGTACCGGCTTGCCGATGATATTGGACAGCAACAGCATGGGCAGGCTCCATTGAAACACCACCTGCGAGGCTTTTTGGCAAAATGCTTCATCAACCTTGCCCGTGCGACGCAGCCATCTGCCCAAGCCCAGCAGCAGGATATTGGGCAGGGTAACGCCGACGGCAAACAGCAACGCAATCAAAATTTCCATAAAAAGCCATTCGTTCAAAAAAATAGGTCAATATTGTAAATTTCAGAAAAACTATAGTAAATATATTTTAAAACTCATTGTTTCATCATTGTATTTTATCGTTATGATTGAGAAATTCCATTTTCCGCCACCACAAAGCGTGGCATAATGGCCGCCGTTTTTCAACACTGACAAGAGGACTTTTACGATGAAAAACCTGTTCAAAACCTTGCTGGTGGCCGGTGCTTTGGTTCTGCCCGTGGCCGCACAAGCTGCGCAGCCTGCCGCACCTGCCACCGCGCAAACCAAGCGTGCCGCCGGCGTGTGGATTGACGTGCGCACGCCTGAAGAGTTTAAAGAAGGCCATTTGCAAGACGCGGTGAACATTCCCGTGGACCAAATCACGGCCAATATCGCACGCGTTGCGCCGAACAAAAATGCGCCCGTGAACCTGTATTGCCGCTCCGGCCGCCGCGCCGAAGTTGCGCTGCAGGAATTGCGCAAAATGGGCTACACCAATGTGACCAACCACGGCGGTTATCAAGATTTGCTTAAAGCCGGCATCCGCTAACCGAACGGCATTCAAAAGCAGCCTGCACACTGAACTATGATGTGCAGGCTGCTTTTTTGTATAGTCGATTAAAATTGCAATGATACAGCGTTGGCTCGCCTTGACGTACTACTTGTACGCCTTGCGGCTCGCCGCCTTGTCTCATTTTTATTTTAATCGACTATATTGGCGGCGCAACGCGACGAAGCCGTTAAAAAACGGTTTGGGTTGTGCAACAGGCAGCCTGCACTTTTTATGGCATTTGACCGACGGGGTGCAGACTGCTTTTTGAACGGGTTTTATCGGCGGTATAATCGCCATTTTTCTTGCAATGGGAACACATGATGGAGATTTATTTGGTCGGCGGCGCGGTGCGCGATGCTTTGCTGAACCTGCCGGTGAAAGACCGCGACTGGGTGGTGGTGGGCGCGACGGCGGAACAGTTGCTGGCGCAGGGCTATCAGCCGGTGGGCAAGGATTTCCCCGTGTTCCTGCATCCGCAAAGCCACGAGGAATACGCATTGGCGCGCACCGAACGCAAAACGGGACGCGGCTACACGGCGTTTCAGGTGTTCGCCGACCCGAATGTAACACTGGAAGAAGATTTGCAGCGGCGCGATTTGACCATCAATGCCATTGCACAGGACGAAGATGGGCGGATTATCGACCCCTTTGGCGGGCAACAGGATTTGCAGCGCGGGATTCTGCGCCATGTGTCGCCCGCGTTTGCCGAAGACCCGGTGCGGATTTTGCGTGTGGCGCGTTTTGCGGCGCGGTACGGCTTTTCAGTGGCGGAAGAAACCATGCGGCTGATGTGCGGCATGGTGGAAAACGGCGAAGTACACGCTTTGGTGGCGGAGCGCGTGTGGCAGGAATTGGCGAAAGGCCTGATGGAGCGGCAGCCGCGACGCATGGTGGAAGTGCTGCGCGAATGCGGCGCGCTGGCGGTGCTGCTGCCCGAAGTGGACGCACTGTTCGGCGTGCCGCAGCGGGCGGATTACCATCCCGAAATCGATTCGGGCGAACACACGCTGCTGGTTTTGCAACGTGCGGCGGACATGGATTTGCCGTTGCCAGAGCGTTATGCCGCGCTGCTGCACGATTTGGGCAAAGCGCTCACACCGGCAGACATCCTGCCCAAACACATCGGGCATGACGAACGCGGCATCGCACCCATCCGTGCCGTCAATGCGCGCTGGCGCGTGCCGAAACAGTGCGCTGAACTGGCGGAACTGGTCTGTGCCTTCCATATCCGTTTCCACCAGGTCGGCCAAATCAAAAACGCAGGCAAAATCGTGAAATTGCTGAAAGAATGCGATGCCTTCCGCCGCCCCGAACGGGTGCAGGCTGCTTTGAACGTCTGCCTGGCCGACCGCCAAGGGCGTTTGGGCTTGGAAAACAGCGCGTATCCGCAACGCGAATACATCATGGCGTGCATCCGTGCGGCGCAGCAGGTCGATGCAGGCGCGATTGCGCGGCAATTTGCCGGCCAGCCGGAACAAATCGCACGGCACATCGACCAAGCGCGCGCGGAAAAAATCAAAGAAGTGCAGGCGGCCTTCGGGCAGAACTTGTGAACAGCTACCCGATGCGCGTGCCCATGCATGATACGGCCGCCTTTTGAAATTTCATCGAAGATTCAACACACAAAAAAGTGCAGGCTGCTTTTTCACACGTCAAAAGCAGCCTGCACTTTATCCACACATCATCCTTCCAAATGTGCCAGCGGCAACGCAGTCGTATGCTTGATTTCTTTCAGCACGAAACTGGATTTCGCATCCTGAACGCCCTCGTGCGAGAGCAACACATCCAACACAAAATGCGAAAACGCATTCATATCGGTGAAAAACGCGTGCAGCAGATAATCCGCCTCGCCCGTCAGCGCAAAACAATACAGCACCTCGTGCCACGTATGCACTGCCGATTCGAAATCCTGCCGCGACTGTGCCGACTTATCCGTACTCACACGGATAATGACCTGCAAACCCAAGCGCAGGGACACGGGCGAAAGCAACGCGGCATAACGCCGGATAATGCCCATATCCTCCAACTGCTTCAAGCGGCGCAGGCACGGCGAAGGCGACAAAGCCACGCGCTCGGACAATTCCACATTGCTCAAACGCCCGTTTTCCTGCAACACCTGTAAGATTTTCAAGTCAATCCTGTCCAATGTGATCTCGGACTGCGACATAATACTGCCTCCATTTCCCTTTTTTATATTAAAACTGCCAAATATGTATTCGATAGACGGCCAATTAAAATCGCAATGATGATACGGTGTTGCCCATTCCTGTTTCAACCAACCGTACCGAGTACAACCAAACGGGATTTTTACAATTCCCGCTACAAATATTACGCCAACTGCGCGATATGCGCGACAAAAATTTCAGAAACCGCTAAAATTTCTTCTTTTTATGCACTTTTCCCCACAGGATGGCCAAAATGACCCCGAATATCCCACCCGTTAACGAAGAAATGAAAAAATTCATCCACGGCCTGCTCACCCACATGGTCAAAAACAAAGGCTCGGATTTGTTCATCACCGCCGGTTATCCGCCTGCCATGAAATTAGATGGCAAACTCACCAAAATCACCGACAAACCCCTCACCGCCGAACACACGCAGCAAATCGCCCGTTCGATTATGGACGACAAGCAGGCGGAAGAATTTTTCACCACCAACGAATGCAACTTCGCCATCAGCCTGGCCGGCGTATCGCGCTTCCGTATCAATGCCATGGTGCAGCGCGGCGCCACCGCCTTGGTCTGCCGCGTGATTACCAGCGAAATCCCCAAATTTGAAAACATGCACCTGCCGCCCGTCTTGAAGCAAGTGGTGATGGAAAAACGCGGTCTGGTGATTTTTGTCGGCGGCACAGGTTCGGGCAAATCCACCTCGCTTGCCGCCATGATTGGCTACCGCAACGCCAACAGCTACGGTCACATCATCACCATCGAAGACCCGATCGAATTCGTCCATCCGCACCAAAACTGCATCATCACGCAGCGCGAAGTCGGCGTGGACACGCAAGACTGGTTTGCCGCACTGAAAAACACCCTGCGCCAAGCCCCAGACGTGATTCTGATTGGCGAAATCCGCGACCGCGAAACCATGGACTACGCGCTGGCATTTGCCGAAACCGGCCACTTGTGCATGGCCACGCTGCACGCCAACAACTCCAACCAAGCACTCGACCGCATCATCAACTTTTTCCCCGAAGAACGGCGCACCCAGCTGCTGAACGATTTGTCCTTGAACCTGAAAGGCTTCATTTCGCAGCGCCTGATTCCGCGCAAAGGAGAAAAAGGCCGCGTGGCCGCCGTGGAAATCCTGCTCAATTCGCCACTCATTTCCGAGCTGATTTTGAAGGGCGACATTCACGGCGTGAAAGAAATCATGGCCAAATCGCGCGACATCGGCATGCAGACCTTTGACCAAGCCTTGTTCGATTTGTATGAAGAAGATTTGATTACCTACGACGACGCGCTGAAAAATGCCGATTCGGTCAACGACTTGCGCCTGCAAATCCAATTGAACAGCAAAAAAACCGCCACCGCGGGTTCCGGCAGTGCGCTGGACAATCTGGCATTGACCGATTACTCGTCCGGCGAATAATCGCTTGTTTCGCGCGCCGAAAAAGCAGCCCGCACTTTAAAACCCGACAGGAAGTTTGGTATGGAATTGATTTGGTGGCAATATCTGGCCATTGTCCTCTTGGGCACGCTGGCAGGCATTATCAACATCATGGCGGGCGGCGGCAGCAACCTTATCCTGCCCGTGCTGATGATGTTCGGCATTCCGCCCGATATCGCCAACGGCAGCAACCGTGTCGGCATTTTCCTGCAAACCATTACCGGCATACGCGGTTTTGCCAAAGCCGGAAAAATCCCGCCGCGCCGCCAATGGCAGGCAGTGCTGGTACCGACATTGCTCGGCGGTATTGCCGGTGCGGCGGCGGCTTCCGTGCTGCCGAACTGGATATTGAAACCCACGCTGCTGCTCAGCATGCTGACGGTGGCCACCATCGTGCTGGTTAAGCCGCACCTGTTTGAAGTGCAGGCTGCTTCGATACCGCAGCCGCTGCGCCCCCACTCTTGGATATTGCTGTTTTTCATCGGCATATACGGCGGTTTTGTCCAAGCGGGCGTGGGCTTGCTGATGCTGCCTGTATTTGCCGGCCTGCTGGGTTACGATATGATACGCAGCAACGCGCTCAAACTGCTCTGCACCATGGGCTTCACCACCGCCGCCTTTCTGATTTTTATCATACAAGGGCAAATTTGGTGGGGCGTGGGCATTGCATTGGCAGCTGGAAACACGCTGGGCGCGATGATAGGCGTGCGTTTGGCGTTGAAGCTGCCCGTCCGCATCGTGCGCTGGCTGATTTTTGTGATGACGCTGGTGGCCGTGATGTTGGCTTTCTTTAAATAACACACAAGGATAAAAAATGAAAATGAAATGGATGACACTCCCACTGCTGGCATTATTGCTCGGCGCATGCGGCAAAAACACCGACTCTATCGGCGAAGCCTCCACCGTGTTCAACCTGCTGGGCAAAAACGACCGCATCGAAATCGAAGCCTTTGACGACCCCGATGTGCACGGCGTGTCGTGCTTTTTGTCGTATGCCAAAAAAGGCGGCCTGCGCGAAACCGTGAACTTGGAAGAAGATGCGTCCGATGCCAGCGTATCGTGCGTACAAACCGCGCCGCAGGTAACATTTAACGAACGCGTGGTGGCCAAACCGCGCCAAGTGTTCAAACGCAATGCCAGCTTTGCCTTCAAAAGCCTGCAAATCATGCGTTATTACGATGCCAAACGCAAAGCCTTCGCCTATATGGTGTATAGCGACAAGATTATCCAAGGCTCGCCCAAAAATTCGCTCTCCGCGTTTTCGTGTTACAGCGCGCCTGCCGCCCAGCCTGCCGTTGCCGCCAGCGAACCGAACCGCCAAATTTTCGGCGGCTGCGTGATTGAAACGGCGCAGTAACCCGCCTGTTAAAAGCAGCCTGCACTTGGCGTACCGTTCGTAAAACTTCAGCACGCAATGTTAAAATCCATTAAAATAGCGCTCTTTGCGGCGCATAAAGAAGGAAACCGTCATGACCGACTGCATTTTCTGCAAAATCAAAGATAAACAGATTCCTGCCGACGTGGTGTACGAAGACGAACACATGCTCTGTTTTAAAGACATCCAGCCGTCCGCGCCCGTGCACCTGCTGCTGATTCCGAAAACACATTTGGATTCGCTGGCGCACGCGGAAGCAAAACACGAAGCACTATTGGGCAAGATGATGCTGAAAGTGCCGCAAATCGCCGCCGATGCAGGCCTGACCAACGGCTTCAAAACGCAAATCAACACAGGCAAGGGCGGCGGGCAGGAAGTGTTCCACCTGCATATCCATATTTTAGGGCAGCCTGCACATTAACAAAACAAAGGCGTCTGCGGAGTGCAGGCTGCTTTCATGATTTTTTAAATACCATTTTGAAAGGAATGTTCCATGGGTTTGAGTTCTATTTGGCACTGGATTATCGTGCTGGTGATTGTGGTGCTGGTCTTCGGCACGAAGAAATTGCGCAATGTCGGCAAAGACTTGGGCGGTGCCGTGCACGACTTCAAAGAAGGCTTGGACAAAGGCAGCCATCCTGAAGAAACGGCCAAAAAAGACGATGTGATCGAACACGAGTCCGACCAAAACAAGTCTTAAAAAATGTTTGATTTCAGTTTAACCGAAATGATGTTGGCAGGCGTTGTAGCTCTGGTGGTTTTGGGGCCGGAACGCTTGCCTGTCGTTGCGCGCAAAGCGGGTCAGTGGATGGCCAAAATCCAAAGCCTGGCCGCCGGTGTGCGCTCAGAATTGGCGGCACATGCCGAAGTGGCGGAATTAATCAAGGTCAAACAGGAACTGGAAGAAACGTCTGCCGAAATCCAGCAGGATTTGCAGAATTTGAGCAAGCAGGTGGAGCAGAATTCACAGGAAATCGCCGAACATCTGCACGACAGCGTCCCCGCATGGGAGCGGCTGCCCGAACAGAAAACGCCGGCGGATTTCGGCTTGGAAGACAGCACTGCTGCGTACAGCGCCCCTGTGCCAGCGCCCGCCCTATCCTCCGCCATCACGCCCAGCCGTTCCATCGGCACGGCACACACGCCCACTTTGCGTAAACGGGCTCTGTCGCGCAAACGCGATATGCGCCCGCGCCACCGTCCGACACCGAAATTAAGGATCCGCCGATGAGCGAAGAATTGCAGCCTGCAGGCGGCCAGGCACAGCCGCTGATTGAACATTTGCTGGAATTGCGCCGCCGTTTGGTTTGGGCGGTTTTGGGCATTGCCGTGTGCTTTTTCGCCATCGTGCCTTTTGCCCAAACGTTGTATTCGTTTGTGGCGCAACCGCTGATGAGCGTGCTGCCGAACAACACCAGCATGATTGCCACCGATGTAATTGCGCCGTTTTTCGTGCCGATTAAAGTGGCCTTGATGGCGGCATTTCTGGCCGCGTTGCCTAACACGCTCTATCAGATTTGGGCGTTCGTCGCCCCCGCGCTCTATCAAAACGAAAAACGGCTCATCGTTCCGCTGATTTTATCCAGCATCATTCTGTTTGCGGCGGGAATGGCGTTTTGCTATTTTCTGGTCTTCCCGATGGTGTTCAAATTCTTTGCCGGAATGACACCGCTGGGCGTGAGCATGGCCACCGACATCGATAAATATTTGTCGTTTGTGCTGGGTATGTTTGTGGCGTTCGGACTGACGTTTGAAATCCCCGTGGCCGTGGTGCTGCTGTACCGCATGGGCGTGATTACCTACCGCCAGCTCACTGCCGCGCGGCCGTATCTGATTGTGGCGGCATTCATCATCGCCGCCGTGGTCACACCGCCCGATGTATTGTCGCAAATCATGTTGGCCGTACCGATGATTTTGCTGTACGAAATGGGGATTTTGGTGTGCCGCATCGTGAAACCGCGCTCTGCCGATGAAACGGATAGCGATTCGGAACAATCACAATAAAACAGTTCATAATAACAGTGCAGGCTGCTTTTGGATCAGTGTTCAAAAGCAGCCTGCACTTTTCGGCATGATGATTAGGAATGTTCTGCTTCCAATTGGTTATAAATCTCCACCAAAGAGCCAATCAGAAAATCGGGCTTCGTGGTTTCATGTTCGGACAATGCCGCCATATCGCCATAGCCGAATGTAACGCCGGCCACCGGGCAGCCTGCATCTTTGGCCGCCAGCATATCATTGCGCGAATCGCCCACCATCAGCATATTTTGCGTTTGAATGCCCAGCACGCCGGCCACATGGCGCAACGGCTCGCCGCTCGGTTTGCGCACGTTCAGCGTATCGCCGCCCACCACGATGCTGAAATATTGCTCCAATTTCAAGGCTTTCAGCAGTTTTATCGCCAGCAAATCGCTTTTGTTGGTGACCACCGCCAAGGGGATGCCCAAAGATTTCAGCAAGCCCAATCCGGCTTCGGTTTCGGGATACGGCCGCGTCCGGTCAGCAATATGGTCGGCATAATAACGCAGGAACACTTCGCTGCCGCGCTCGAACAGGGGCAGGTCCGCCTGACCGTGCTCATCATCGGTCAGAGTGCGGTTCACCAAAACGGCAATGCCATCGCCCACATAGCTGCGCACTGTTGCTTCGGGCAGCCGACTCATGCCGAGTGCCACGCGCATTTCGTTGGCGGCGGCAGCCAAATCGGGCACGGAATCCACCAAAGTGCCGTCCAAATCAAAAGCCACGGCCTGAACGTGCGGAATATGAATCATACTGTCTCTCCTAATGGTTAAACACGGCAATGAATAAAGTGCAGGCTGCTTTTCAAAGCACGAAAGCAGCCTGCACTTGTAAAGATTACGGCTACTCTGTCAATGCGCAACCGCTTTTCGGCTTGTTGCCCAAAATATTGATGACTTTGCGTGCAGGCTGGTTTTCGTCTTCATCGCGCGGCGCGGCAAACGACACCGTTTCGCTGTCGAATGCCAAATCGCCGCCGTGCTTCAATTCCTGACCGCGCTGCAAACCGGCAAAATCAAACAGCTCCGTGTCCGCCAAATGCGAAGGCACCACGTTTTGCAATGCCGAAAACATACTCTCAATCCGGCCGGGAAAACGCTTGTCCCAGTCTTTCAGCATATCGCCGATGACCTGCCGCTGCAAATTCGGCTGCGAGCCGCACAGATTGCACGGAATAATCGGAAACTGCTTCAATTCCGCATATTTAATCAAATCTTTTTCTTTCACATACGCCAGCGGGCGGATGACAATATGCTCGCCGTTGTCGCTCACCAGCTTGGGCGGCATGGCCTTGAGTTTGCCGCCGTAAAACATATTCAAAAACAGCGTGGCCAAAATATCGTCGCGGTGGTGGCCCAGCGCGATTTTGGTACAGCCCAATTCCTTGGCCGTGCGGTACAGGATGCCGCGCCGCAGGCGGCTGCACAGCGAACAGGTGGTTTTGCCCTCGTCCAACACCCGCTTCACCGTGGAATAAGTGTCCTCCTCCACGATTTTGAACGGCACGCCGATGCTTGTCAGATACTCAGGCAAAACGTGCTCCGGAAAACCCGGTTGTTTTTGGTCGAGGTTCACGGCTACCAGTTCGAAATCAATCGGCGCGGAAGCCTGCAACTGGCGCAAAATGTCCAACAGCGCATAGCTGTCCTTGCCGCCGGAGAGGCAGACCATGATTTTGTCGCCGTTTTCAATCATCTGGAAATCGTTGATCGCATCACCCACCGCGTGGCGCAGGCGTTTGTTCAATTTATTGTTTTCTAATTCTGTTTTGGTTTTTTTTGACATAATTTCAAATATAGGGAGAATCACTCTGAATCGGCAGATTATAGTACAAAAGCAGCCTGCACATTGAGAAAATTCTGCCCTGCACCGCCATCGGCATATCTTAGACTACATCAGACTACATTTTTTGCAGAAATTTCGCTTTTTATGCTGACACAGACAAGGTATCAAGAGTAGAATAGCGCAAAATGCTGCAATATGCCTGCGCATAAGCACCGTTTGTGCAGAAACCCATTCCTTCCAACTAAATTAAAAGGCATCGCCATGATGAATGAAAAAAACCGCTTTTCTTATTTATTCGGCTCAAACGCCCCTTATATTGAAGAACTTTACGAAGCCTATTTAAGCGATCCCGATTCCGTCAGCCCTGAATGGCAGGGCTATTTTCGCGAATTGGCGGCACTGCCCGGCGCAGTCGAACGCGATGTGGCGCACCGCCCGATTCAAGAATCGTTTGCCAATCTGGCCAAACGCCACAATATTGCCGCGGCAGCCGGTGCGATTGACGAAAACCTGCTGCAAAAACAAATTGCCGTATTGCGCCTGATTTCCGCCTACCGCATTCAAGGTTCGGGCGCGGCCAAACTCGACCCGTTGGGCTTGAAAGCGCCGCGCAACGTGGAAGGCCTGCAACCGGAAACACACGGCTTGACCAATGCAGACATGGCGGTGCAATTCAGCTTGGGCGAAGGCGATTTCGGCGGTGCCACCAAACTTACCTTGGCCGACATCATCAGCAAACTGAAACAGACGTATTGCGAACATATTGGCGTCGAATACATGCACATCGAAAACCGCGAGGAACGCCAATGGGTTCGCGATTATTTTGAAAGCCGCCTGTCCACACCGCACTTCAGTAAAGATGAAAAACGCTATATCCTCAAACAATTAACCGCTTCCGAAACATTGGAGCGCTATCTGCACACCAAATATGTCGGCCAAAAACGCTTCTCCGTGGAAGGCGGCGAAAGCGCGATTGCCGGTTTGAATTACCTGGTGCAAAACGCAGGCAAATACGGTGTCGAAGAAATCATTATCGGCATGGCGCACCGTGGCCGTTTGAACGTCTTGGTCAACACATTAGGAAAGCAGCCTGCAGATTTGTTTGCCGAATTTGAAGGCCGCCAAGAAGCCAAACTGCCCAGCGGCGATGTGAAATACCACAACGGTTTCAATTCCGACATCGCCACGCCTTTCGGCCCCATGCACGTCACATTGGCCTTCAACCCGTCGCATCTGGAAATCGTCAATCCCGTCGTGCAAGGTTCCACACGCGCCAAACAGCGCCGTCGCGGTTCTGACGGACGCAAACAGGTTCTGCCCGTGCTGATTCACGGCGACTCCGCATTTATCGGCCTGGGCGTGAACCAAGCCACCTTCAATCTGTCCCACACGCGCGGCTACACCACCGGCGGCACAATCCATTTGGTCATCAACAACCAAATCGGCTTCACCACGTCCGACACCCGCGACACCCGTTCCACCGTGTATTGCACCGACATTGCCAAAATGGTGGCCGCACCCGTGATTCACGTAAACGGTGACGACCCTGAAGCCGTGTGCTTCGCCGTGCAGGCTGCTTTGGACTACCGCAACACCTTCCAAAAAGACGTGGTTATTGATGTTGTGTGCTTCCGCAAACTGGGCCACAACGAAGGCGACGACCCAACCCTGACCCAACCGATGATGTACCGCGCCATCCACAAACACCCCGGCACACGCGCACTGTATGCCGAAAAACTGGTGAAAGAAGGCGTATTGACCGAGAAAGAAGCCGAAGGCTATGTGGATGCCTATCGCGCCGCGCTGGACAAAGGCGAACATGTCGAAAAAACCCGCCTGACCGACTACGAAAGCAAACACCGTGTCGATTGGAGCAAATACCAAGGGCAAGATTGGCGCGAACAAGTGGAAAGCGGCCTGCCTGCCACCGACATCCAACGCCTGACGGAAAAATTCACCCAAGTCCCCGAAGGATTCGGCCTGCACAACACCGCCAAACGCGTGCTGGAGCAACGCAAAGAAATGGCGGAAGGCAAACAGCTGATTGATTGGGGCATGGCGGAAACCCTTGCCTATGCCAGCATGGTAACCAACGGCACCGGCGTGCGCATTTCGGGCGAAGACTCCGGACGCGGCACGTTCTCGCATCGCCACGCCGTGCTGCACGACACCAACCGCAGCACATCCGACACCGGCATTTACACGCCGTTGCAACACATGGCGGACAACCAAGCCCACTTCACCGTCATCGACTCCATCCTGAACGAAGAAGCCGTCATGGCCTACGAATACGGCTATGCCTGCTCCGCACCGAACAACCTGGTGATTTGGGAAGCGCAGTTCGGCGACTTTGCCAACGGCGCGCAAGTAGCCATCGACCAGTTCATTTCATCGGGCGAAACCAAATGGGGACGCTTGTGCGGCCTGACCGTCATCCTGCCGCACGGTTATGACGGACAAGGCCCGGAACACTCTTCCGGCCGCCTGGAACGCTGGCTGCAACTGTGTTCCGAGCACAATATGCAGGTGATTATGCCGTCCGAAGCATCGCAAATGTTCCACATCTTGCGCCGCCAAGCACTGCGTTCATACCGCAAACCTTTGATTATTTTCATGTCCAAACGCCTGCTGCGCTTCAAAGAATCCATGAGCCCGCTGGAAAATTTCTTGGAAGGCACTACTTTCCGTCCGGTGATTGGCGATACGGTTCAGCGCGCAAACAATAAATCCGTACAACGCGTGATTATGTGTGCCGGCCAAGTGTATTACGATTTGGCCAAAGCGCGCGAAGATGCAGGCTTGCAAGACAAAGTGGCGATTATCCGCACAGAGCAGCTTTATCCGTTCCCTTATGCCGAAGCCGAAGCCGAGTTGGCGAAATTCCCGAATGCAACGGAAATTTTGTGGGCTCAGGAAGAGCCGAAAAACCAAGGCGCTTGGTATCAAACACGCCACCGTTTGGAAGCATTGGCAAAAGACGGCCAAAAAGTCCGCTTTGCCGGCCGCCCAGCCAGCGCATCGCCAGCCGTGGGTTACGCCAGCAAACACAAAGCGCAGTTGGAACAACTGCTGGCTGATGCCTTGGCATTCGAATAAAATCTGCAGGCTGCTTTTTGCCCCGCCGAAAAGCAGCCACACATTCCACCGACACTACCCTATTTGGAGACCATTATGATTATTGAAGTAAAAGTACCTGTTTTTGCAGAAAGTATTACCGAAGGAACGCTGCTGTCTTGGCATAAAAAAGTGGGCGATACCGTGACCCGCGACGAGACATTGGTCGATGTCGAAACCGACAAAGTCGTTTTGGAAGTGCCTGCGCCGCAATCCGGCGTATTGGTTGAAATCGTGGTGCAAGACGGCGAAACCGTTACTTCCGAACAATTCCTGGCCAAAATCGATACCGAAGCCGCTGCCACTGCCGCCGCTCCTGCCGCACAACCAGCTCCGGCTGCCGCACCTGCCGCCGAAGCAGCGCCAAGCGCCAACACACAAGCCGGCGTTGCCCTGCCTGCCGCTGCGAAACTGGCCGCAGAAACCGGCGTGGACGTTGCTTCTATTCAAGGTTCTGGCCGCGACGGCCGCGTATTGAAAGAAGACGTGAAAAATGCCGCTGCCAAAGTGCAGGCTGCTTCTGCCGCGCCCGCACCGACCGGCCCACGCCCAGAACAACGCGTACCGATGAGCCGCCTGCGTACCCGCGTTGCCGAACGCCTGCTGGCTTCGCAACAAGAAAACGCCATTTTGACCACGTTTAACGAAGTCAATATGAAACCGGTAATGGATTTGCGCGCCAAATACAAAGAGAAATTTGAAAAAGAACACGGCGTGAAACTGGGCTTTATGTCGTTCTTCGTGAAAGCGGCGGTGGCTGCGTTGAAAAAATTCCCCGTTGTGAACGCTTCGGTGGACGGCAAAGATATTGTGTACCACGGATACTTCGACATCGGTATCGCCATCGGTTCTCCGCGCGGCCTGGTTGTGCCCATCCTGCGTGATGCCGACCAAATGAGCATTGCCGAAATAGAAAGAGCGATTGTGGATTACGCCGTGAAAGCCAAAGACGGCAAAATCGCCATTGAAGATTTGACCGGCGGCACCTTCTCCATCACCAACGGCGGCACATTCGGCTCGATGATGTCCACCCCAATCATCAATCCGCCGCAATCCGCTATTTTGGGCATGCACGCCACCAAAGAGCGCGCCGTGGTAGAAAACGGCCAAGTTGTCGTGCGTCCGATGATGTACCTGGCATTGTCCTACGACCACCGCATCATCGACGGCCGCGAAGCCGTGCTGACTTTGGTCACTATCAAAGAGCTGTTGGAAGACCCCGCTCGTTTATTGCTGGATTTATAATCTGACAAGCAAAAAAGCAGCCTGCACCCCTCTCCAAAGTGCAGGCTGCTTTCAACCGTTTCATTATTTTGCATTTCCGAAAGAACCCTATGCACACATCCCGTCTTTCCACACTGGCCCTATGCACCCTGTTGGCCACACTTGCCGCCTGCAAACCAGAGCCCAAAGAAACCGCCGCACGCACGGAAGTTTCCCAATCGGCCGCCTCGCAGGAATTTGTGCGCCAAACCGAAGCACCGAAGGCGGACGGCACCGTGGGCATGCTGCTACCTGATTTCGCCCAACTGGTGGCGCGTGAAGGCGGTTCGGTGGTCAATATTCAGGCACTGCGCGACACCAGCAGCAAACGCAGCGCACAGGAAAGTGCCGACATTGACGCCTTTTCCGATTTTTTCAAACGCATCATCCCCGATGATTCGGACGAATTGGACAGCGATAACGAAGCCAATTTCGGTTCTGGCGTGATTATCAGCGAAGACGGCTATATCCTGACCAACACCCACGTCGTCAAAGACATGGACAACATCAAAATCACGCTGAACGACAAGCGCGAATACCCCGCCAAACTCATCGGTGCGGACGAAAAATCCGACATCGCTCTGCTGAAAATCGATGCCGCCGATTTGCCCGTGGCCAAGCTGGGCAACCCGAGCGAGCTGAAATCCGGCGAATGGGTGGCCGCCATCGGTGCGCCCTTCGGTTTCGACAACAGCGTTACCGCAGGCATCGTGTCGGCCAAAAACCGCACCCTGCCCAATGAAAACTACACTCCGTTCATTCAAACCGACGTCGCCATCAACCCCGGCAATTCGGGCGGCCCGCTGTTCAACCTTCGCGGCCAAGTGGTCGGTATCAACTCGCAGATTTACAGCCGCAGCGGCGGATTTATGGGCATTTCCTTCGCCATCCCGATTGACGTGGCCATGAATGTGGCCGAGCAACTCAAAGCCACCGGCCGTGTGCAGCGCGGACAGCTGGGCGTGATGATTCAGGAAGTTAGCTACAACCTGGCAAAATCGTTCGGCCTGGACAAACCCACCGGTGCGCTGATTTCCAAAGTCATGCCGGACAGCCCTGCCGCCAAAGCCGGTTTGCAGGTGGGCGACATTATCCGCAGCGTGAACGGCGAAGAAGTCCGTTCGTCCGGCGATTTGCCTTTGACCATCGGCTCGATTGCGCCGGGCAAAGACGTGCAGCTGGGCATTTGGCGCAAAGGCGAACAGCTGAACCTGACCGTTACCTTGGCACAGCAGGACAGCACCGTGGCGGAGAACGAGCACAACCGAGCAGACAGCGAGGAAGCGGATAACGACGCCAGCTTCACGCTGCCCGATGCAGGTTTGGGCTTGGTGCTGCAAACAGGTGCTTCGGGCGAATCGTCGCTGGTCGTGACCCGTGCGACAGGTGCGGCGGCGCGTGCAGGCTTGCGGCGCGGTGATGTGATTGTCGAAGTGGGCGGCGTACGCGTGAACAGTCAGGAAAGTTTGGCGGCGGCATTCAAGCAGGCCGGCAACCAGATTCCCCTGTTAGTGCAGCGCGGCGGCAATTCGCTGTTTTTGGCGTTAATGCTGCCTTAGCATTTCCATGAGCAGCATTTCGGGCTAAAATAAGAACATGATTTGAATGTTACAAAAGCAGCCTGCATTTTCTTTCAGCAGGAAAGTGCAGGCTGCTTTTCACATTGATTTAATTAAAAATTATGACAAGGACAACCACTATGAAAAAACTCTGCTCCGCCGACCATCCCGTCTGGGCGATGGCATTCCGTCCGTTTTATTTGTTGTGCGCGCTCTATGGCGCATTTTCAGTGTTGCTGTGGGGCTTCGGCTTCACGGGCACGCGCGCCATCTCGGGCTATCTGTGGCACGCGCACGAAATGGTGTGGGGCTATGCGGGCGGTATTGTTGTGGCGTTCCTGCTCACGGCGGTGGCCACTTGGACGCAACAGCCGCCCATCCGCGGCAAATTTTTGATGTGGCTGGTGGGTTTGTGGCTGGCGGCGCGGCTCACGGCGTTCCTGCCCTGGAGTCTCCCAACCGGGCTGCTGGGCACGGCATTTTTCTGGCTGGGCGCATACGGCATGTGGCAGTCGGTTTGGGCCAGCCGCAACACGCGTAACTATATCGCTGTTGCTGCCATCGTATTGCTGGGCTGCAGCCATCTGGCGTTCCACTATTACGCATGGGCCGGCGAAACCGAAACCTTGCGTACGGGTCTGTCGGCAGGCATTGTAATGGTGGCAGGCTTTATCGGCTTAATCGGCAACCGCATTATCCCGTTCTTCACCGCACGCCGTTTGAACATGCCGCAAGTGCAAACCCCGATGAACGCCATGTTGGCCGCATTGGTGCTGCCGATGGCCGCCACCGCGCTGATGATGACGCACACCGCCGTCGCACTGGCCGCATGGTTGATTCTGGGTGCAGGCTGCTTGGGCTGCGTGCAAAGCTACCGCTGGTTTAACCGCGGCATTTTGGGCGAACCCATGCTGTGGACGCTGCACTTGGGCTATGCCGCCTCATCGCTCGGCATGGTGGTGCTGGCCGTTTCCTTTGCCGCCCCTTCGCTGCAAAGTTTGGGCGTGCACTTGCTGGCCGTCGGCGGCATCGGCCTGCTGACCGTGAGCATGATGGTGCGTACCGCGCTGGGACACACCGCCCGCCCGCTCTACCCCGCACCCGCCGGCATGGGCACCGCGTTCTGGCTGATGGTCGCCGCCACCGCCGTGCGCGCATTGGCCGCCGTCATGGCCTTTGTCAATGCCACGGCATACACCCACAGCATCCGCCTGTCCGCCTCCTTGTTCGCCGCATCGCTGCTGCTGTATTTCTGGCGTTACCGCCCATGGCTGACGCAACCGCGCCTTGACGGTAAAGCAGGGTAAAGATAAGTGCAGGCTGCTTGAATATCCGCCAGGCAGCCTGCATTTTTCATCCATCACACCATCATAACGACGGCACACTCATGACAGCACTCATCCTCCTCGCCATCCTCCTCATTCTTATCGGCGTATCTGGCACCCTGCTCCCCGCACTGCCCGGCCTGCCCTTTCTGTTTGCCGGCACATGGCTGCTGGCCTACAGCCAAGATTATTCGGTCATCGGCTCGTTTTCCGTGCTAATTGTCGGCGTGATTTGCGCCTTCGGCATGGCGATGGACTTTATGGCCGGCGTACTGGGCGCAAAATACACCGGCGCCAGCAAAGAAGCGCTTTGGGGTGCGGCCATCGGCGGCGTGGCGGGCATATTCTTCAGCATTCCCGGCATGATTTTTGGGCCCCTTTTGGGCGCGGCTCTCGGCGAATTTCTGGACAAACGCAACCTGCTGCTGGCCGGCAAAGTCGGTATCGGCACGCTGATTGGCTTCATCCTAGGCACGATTGCCAAAATCGGCGCCGCGCTGGTGGTACTGCTCATTATTTTGGCGCAATATATCGGCCATTGGCTGGCATAAACACGACATTGGTCAATCAAAAAGCAGCCTGCACTGCCCTGAAACGGGGTGCAGGCTGCTTTTGTATAGTTGATTAAAATAAAAATGAGACAAGGCGGCGAGCCGCAAGGCGTACAAGTAGTACGT
>ERZ773054.583-NODE-583-length-26996-cov-5.864259_pt1 | contig 26996 bp, 22 predicted proteins | sample MGYA00580630_ERZ773054 | MGnify/ENA primary metagenome ERZ773054 (study PRJEB29015, sample SAMEA2737994) | human oral metagenome | biome: human oral; feature: human-associated habitat; material: dental | place: China | collected 2115 ... | reverse complement strand
GCGCGCTGGGCTTCCGCAAGGGCGGCGAGATACTCAATAATCTCTCAAAATTTGTGGGGCACTACATCGAGGACGCGAAGTAGCGGCGTGGCAAATTTTATAAAATTTGAGAAATTTTAAGGCGGCGGCTCTTGGCGATAAATTTGGCGGTAAGGCTATCGCGGCGGTAAATTTTATCGCTCGGCGGCGGCGAAATTTAACGTAGCGGCGCGACCAAAATTCTGCGCGGATAAAATTTTGAGTAGATCAAATTCACGTGAACTAAAATTCCGCGTAGAGCAAGTTTTGCGCGAGCTAAATTTTAAAATTTAAACGCGAACGGCAGCAGCGATTAAATTTGTCTCTCGCTTCGGCGCAAATATTTAGACGCAGGTTTCAGCGGCGGTAAAATTTACCGCCTGCTTCGGCATGAAATTAGAATTTTAAAATTTAACGCCGCGCGCGCTGCGAGCATTAAATTTTGCGAGGGCAGGATTCACGATAGTTAAATTTTGCGAGAGTAAAATTTTGCAGGTTAAAATTTACCGTTTAAGCGCCGTGCTCCGAATCGCGCAATGGAATTTAGCGGCTAAATTTAGCCGCGCTGCTACGACTTAAAATTTTTAAACGCAAAGGGGAAAATATGAAAATCGTATGTTTGGATGCCGCGACGCTGGGAGGCGATGCCGATCTTAGCGAGATCGCGAGCTTGGGCGAGTTTGAAAGCTACGAGATGACCGAGCCTGCACAAACCGCGCAGCGCCTAGCCGGTGCCGATGTCGTCATCACCAACAAAGTCCTAATCACGGACGAGATCATGGCGCAAACCGCGCTTAAGCTGATCTGCGTAAGCGCCACGGGCACGAATAATATCGACATGCAGGCAGCGCAGACTCGCGGCATCGCGGTGAAAAACGTGGCCGGCTATTCGACGAACAGCGTCGTGCAGCAGACATTCGCGTCGCTGTTTGCGCTAACCAACGCGCTCGGATACTACGCGGATTACGGTAGCAGCGGCAAATGGTGCGAGAGCGAAATTTTTACTCACATTGACGCGCCGATCAGCGAAATTTACGGCAAAGAATTCGGCGTCATCGGGCTTGGACAGATCGGCGTAAAGCTCGCCCGCATCGCCGCTGCGTTCGGCGCGAACGTGAGATACTACTCCACCAGCGGCGCGAACGACAACGGCGAGTTTGCCAGAGTGAGCCTGGACGCGCTTTTAAGAGCTTGTGATATCATCTCGATACACGCCCCACTAAATCAAAAAACGGCGGGATTGATCGGCAAGGCAGAGCTTGCGAAGATGAGAGAGGGGGCGATCTTGATGAATTTCGGCCGCGGCGGCATCGTGGATGAGGACGCGCTGGCTCGCGCCGTGGACGAACGAGGCCTGCGCACGGCGCTTGACGTGCTACAAATAGAGCCGATGAGGGCGGATCATCCGCTGCTGCGCGTGAAAAATCGCCGCAACGTCATCATCACGCCTCACATCGCATGGGCGAGCATAGAGGCCCGCAAGCGGCTGATAAAAATGATCGCGCAAAATATTAGGGATTTTATGAACGGCAAATAAGCGCGGTTGAAACGCCGGAGCAAATTTAACAAAATCAAGATGCGGCACAAGGTCCACAAAGACTCTGCACGCAGTATTTCAAAGCGCTACACATAAAATTTTATTAACTGAAAAGAAGCGATACCACTTCGGATAAAATTTTAAATTTACGCCGCGGATAAGCTATCTCTCCGCTTTGAATTCGTAGATTTATCTTTTCTTATAAATTCTTTTTATGCTCATCCAAAATCCCGTAACTATAAAAAATAACACTGAAATCGCCGCTACGCAAAATAAGAACTTACCCGCCTCGCCGAAGATATAGCCCGAATGCACGCTCAAAACGGCTTTATGTATAGCAAACGGGCGCGGCATGGTGCTTTTCGCATCATCATAGCGAGCATGCCGCAAGATGCCCTTTTTAACGTTTACACTCATCGTATTCATATGCTCTTCGCCCTCCTCGCCTTTATCGAAATAAAAGATCATAAAATTTTCTCCATCTTTTTGGGCGATAATATTGAAGAATTCGTAGTTTTCACCGCGTTCACGCTTAAAAATATCAAGTGCCGTCTGCAAATTTAAAATTTTATCTTCATCCTCAAGCGAAAATCCTCGTACTTCGGTAAAACTCGTTTTTCTAAAAATTTCCTTTTCACCTAGCGCTCTGTTGGTGATTTTGGCTATCCAATCATACGACCAATAAAGCCCGCTAGCGCTTATCGTAAGCAAAACGGGCAGCAGCAAAACTCCGACCACGCCGTGCAAGCTATATAAAAACGTGTAACCCCTCGCTTTAAAATTTATCCTAAATGCGCGTAAAATCTTTCCTCTAAAGCTAGGATAATAGATCACCACGCCTGAAATTAAGACTAAAATAAACATAACCGTGCTAAGCGCCACGATATTTTTACCTATTAGCCGCAGAGCTTCGTTTTTGCTTAGCCCAAATCCCAGATTGGTATGTAGGTTTAGTATTACGCCGATAAACGTATCGCCTATGTTTTCCGAAGTAATTTCGCCGCTATAAGGATCTATAAAATATGATTTAAACTCGCCGCTAGAATCTGTGCCGGAAAGCCTAATCGCCTCATTTTTATTGTGAGGAATTCTATAATAACTGAGCGTAAAACCGGGCTTGACTTTTCTGAAAATATTTAAAATTTCGGCGGATTCGAGGGCATCTTTTCCGCTCGGACTCACGAAAGATTTGTTTTGATTTAACGCATCTATAATCTCGTCGTGATACGAGATAATAGCGCCGCTAAGGGCTACGATCAAGATCGGCACGCAGCATATAAGCGTCAAAACAAGATGGACGTTGAACCAAAATTTTTTCCTTTTTAGAATCGCCATTAATTTCCTTAAATTTTAAATCCGCGGACGAAATTTTATGCGCCGCGAATTTAAAAGTTCACGTTAAATCCAACCTGCGCCTTCATCCCGTCTACAACCATCATTTGATAATTTCCCGAGCGCGTTAGTACAAATTCGTTGAATATGTTATAAAGCGTAAAATTTAAACTTGCGTCTTTTGTAACTTTATAGCTCGCGCCCAGATCAAAAAGCGTGTATGAGCGGATATCCTCATCGTAGCTTAGGCTATCGCGCGTCCTACTATAATAATTTATTTGCGACCATAAGTTTAGCTTGGAGCTTACGTCGTAATCAAATCCTAGCTTTACCGAATGGATTGGAAAATTATTTAAGGTTTTGCCCTTCTCGCTACCCGTTTTTTGCTCGGATTTCGTATAGGCGTAGTTTGCATGCAGCTTCAAATTATCTAAAATTTGATAATCGCTACTTAGCTCTAGACCCCTAACCTCGGCTTCTCCAATGTTTATAGTATCCCAAATTCCGCGTCTGTAAGTTTTGCCGTTATGTACGCAAGGATTTCCCGGTCTTGGACGGCAAATTAATTTAGTAGAAATTCCATCTTTGATTTCGGTATAAAACGCAGTAGCGCTAAAGTTAAATTTATCGTTATCGTCATAAGAAAACCCGCCTTCGTAGCTTATGCTGCTTTCAGGCTTTAAAGAGCTTCTGCCGATCTGCGCTCCCTGGCCTCCTGCAAATGGCAGGGCAAGGCCCTCGCTACGCTGCTTAATATCCGGAGTTGAATATCCCGTCGAAACGCCGCCTTTAATAGAAAAACTTTCGTTTAAACGATAAACGGCATAAGCGCGCGGCGATATATGGCCGCCATAGTCCTTATCGCGGTTATATCTGATTCCGCCGGTTAGTGTTAAATCGTCAGTTAGATAAAAATCATCCTCGCCGTAGATCGAATAATCCCATCTTTTGACATTTGCCTCATCTGCGGTAGTAGCGGCTTCGTTTAATCTCTCGCTTCGGTATTGTACGCCCAAACTCAAAGCATTTGAATCGAAAAAATATGAGCCTTTAGAATTTAGCGTAGTCGTTCTAAGACGCAGATCCTGGGCGCCGCTTTCTTTCATGCTATCGTAATTTGCGTAGCTATCTATCATAAACTTATCGTATTTTCCCTGATGAGACAGGCTTGCGGTGTAGCCTTTCATATCCTCTTTCGCAATATCGTTATTGCCTCCCGAGGTTGTTCGCGTACGCCCATATGTACGCCTAAATTTATTATTTACTTTACGATAATCAAGCGTTACCTCATCGTTTTGCGTTACGTTATACATCAGTTTTGCGCCCATATTCGTCTCTTCATTATTTCTATTCGCATAAGGCTCTTTATCCTCTATCTTTTCAAAAAATCTGCCGTAAAGTGCGATACCTAGTACGTCTGGGACGATAGCTCCGTTTAGATAAAAACCCGTTTGATAATCACCTTTTATTTGCGATTTTTTAGCGAAAGTATAGTATCCGTTTACATTGCCGCTAAGCTCATTTGAAAAGCTCTTGGTGATGATATTTATTACTCCGCCCATAGCGTCGCTGCCGTAAAGCGAGCTCATAGGACCGCGGATAACCTCTATACGCTCTATCACATTTGCGGGAGGCAAGAAATTCTGGCTACTGCCAATACTTCTTAATCCTTTATAAGCGCTATCGCTAGTCGTAGGCTTGCCGTCGATTAAAATTTTCGTATATTTTTGAGATAGGCCTCTTAGGCTTATGCCTTTTCTCGATGCAGCGCCTAGCGTTGCGGTAAAGGCACTCGGTAAATCCTCTACCATCGCGGAGATATCTTGATAGTTGCGCTTTTGTATCTCTTTTTGCGTAAGAACGGAGATAGAAGCGGGTGCGTCTTGAATATTTTGCCGATAGCCCGTAGCACTGACTACGGTAATTTCACCCAAATTTACGCTTTTGTCCTGTTTTTCTATCTCACTCGATATCCCGGCTGTCGCTATAGCAGCAATCAGCGATAATTTATATATTACGTGCACAAACGCCCCTTTTCTTATTAAAATTTAAACTCATTTTACTATAATAAGATACGCATTATCAAGAAATACTAAACGGTAGAGGGATTTTTTTAAACGCTAAAGGGATAAGATGAGTAAAGAGATAAGTTTAGATGATTTTTTACAAAAAATATCTAACGACATTGAGCCGTCCAAGCAATGCGGGTATAACAAAACCGAGCTTGAAAGCGAAAGTATAAAATTCGACTTTAGCTCTTTTTATACGGGCGGAGAGATAGGATATTATAGCAGCGATATAATTTGCAGAGATTTCCTTTTGCATCGCCACGAGCGAGGTAGCCGCTATTCATTTTTATTTTTCAATACGGGCGAAAATCCTATCTGCTTCAGATCGGATAAAGATCAATTCGTTTTGAATAAAGGTGAGTTTTGGCTCGGAACTATGCAAAGCAAATTGCGTGGCGTTCACGAGCTTGAAAATAAACACTATAAAAGCTCATGCATAGCGCTTAGCACCGCTTTTGCAAATGAGCTGGGAATTTTAAAAAATTTGAATTTAGATCAGGCCGTTTGTATGAAGAAATTTAAAACAAGCGCCGTGCAAAATATCATCCTCAAAGAGCTCGAAAATGCCGCGATATACGACGGCAAAATACGCGAAATTTTTATGGAAAGTAAAATTTTAGAGATGCTTTATAGAAGTTTTCATAAATTTAATGAGCCCGAAAATGCGCTTAATCTTGATGAAAATCGCATAAAAACAGTTCAAAAAGCAAAGAAAATATTACTCGAAAATATGCAAAATCCACCTAGCATTAAAGAGCTTGCTCATCTTTGCGCCACGAACGAATTTGCACTAAAAAGGGATTTTAAAGCATATTTTGGCACGAGCGTTTATGCAATGCTGACAAATGAGCGGCTTGGAATTGCAAAAGAGCTATTAAGTCTAGATCAAATCAGCGTAAACGAAGCTGCTAAAATGGTCGGATACAATAATTTATCGCATTTTTCTAAAATTTTTAGGGCTAAATTTAATATATTGCCGATGCAACTGAAAAAGGATATAAAATTTTACTACTCGGATTAGAATTTCGCGCAACCGACTATCTTTTAGAAGCCACATTCTTTCGCAAACGCATATCAAAATCTCATAAAATTTTATATCGCAACCGGGATCCGCAAAAATACGGAATTTAAATTATAAACGCCGCCGAAGCCTTGGCGGCAAAAGCGAGCTGCGATCAAATATCGCAGCTGCGCGTATGTTTGGATGTCAAAGGGAGCCTTAAAATTTTAAATACGTCTAAATTTAAAACAGGCTATAAACCTCGTCTAGTGTAAAGTGCTTTTTATCGATCTTACCGCCGTAGTATGGCTTGATATCCTCGTCAAAAGCCTTATGGAAAAATTTCGCTTTATACATTTTTACCAGGCTGCTATTGACCGCATCAAGCAGCTCGGTATTGCCCTTAGATAGGGCGACGGCGATATAATCTACCTTGCCGAGGTTGATGATTTTTGCATCAAGCGCGGCATCGTTTCTAGCGTATCCTAGCACTACGGTATTATCGTCAGCAAAGCCTATGCCCTCGCCAGCCTTTAGCCTAGCGACGCACTCATTCGCGTCGGCACATGTCGCAATCTCATAGCCCGCGTTTTTGAAGTGCTCCTCGGCAGTTGTGCCTTTAACGCTTAGAATTTTTTTATGCGCGATCTGATCGATTCTTGAAATATTATCATCCTTACGGCTTAGCACGCCAATTTGCACTGAATAATACGGGTAAGAAAAATCGACTTTCTGAACGCGGTCTTTTGTGACGGTAAGCTTGGATATGATGAGATCTACTTTGTTTTGCTCTAGCGAGGGGACGCGATCTTTAGATGCTACGGCGATAAAGTCGATTTTGATCTTTTTATTGCCGAATAGATTTTTGACTAGCTCGTTTGCCAAGTCAACCTCAAAGCCTTTTAGCGTGCCGTTATCATCGAAGCTAAACGGAGGCTGTGAATCTTGCAAGCCTATGCGAATTTCGCCTGCTTGCTTGATATCTGCTAATGAGTTAGCGCAAAGCGCGCCAGCACCTAGCAAAATACTTAGTAGAATTTTTTTCATATTTCGTCCTTTGAATTAAAACATTTTATAAAGATCATCTAACAAGAAATATTTTTTCTCAGCTTTTCCCTTGTAAAAAGGATCGATGCTGTCGTTAAAAATTTTCTTGAAAAAGCCGTTTTTGCTGAGCTTGACAAGCCCATCATTTAAGGCGTTTAGTAAGTCGTTGTTGCCTTTTTGCACCGCGATAGCTAAAAAGTCCGATGTGCCTAAATTCTTGATATTTACCTCTACCTTGCGATCTACAACCGAATAGCCCAAAACTACCATATTATCGTCTGCATAGCCGCTGCCGCGACCGGATTTTAGCGCACGGAAGCATTCGCTAGAACTAGCGCATGAGATAACTTTAAAGCCTTCCTTATTAAAATAATCAAAAGCCGTAGTGCCGGGTTCAGCTAAAATTTCTTTATCCTGTAGGTCGCTTATTGTCTTGATATTATCGTCGGTGCGAGTTAGCACGCCGATATTTACGCTAAAGTAAGGGTTTGAAAAATCCACTAGTTTCTCGCGCTCCTTCGTAACCGTGATGGCTGCGATATCCAAATCGACCTTGTTATCTTGCACGGCTGTGATACGATCATTGCCCAGAGTTACGACATATTCGATTTTGCCACCTTTATCGCCGAAAATTTCTTTCACGAGCTCTTCGATAAGCGAAATTTCAAAACCGCTATATCTTCCATCCTCGGAGACGCTAAGTGGCGGTAGTGAGCCGTCCACTCCGATACGAATGAGCCCTTTTTCTTTGATCTGCGCTAAAGAGTTAGCAAATAACGAACACGAAGCGATTAACAACGCAAATATAATCTTTTTCATAAAATTCCTTTAAATTTTACTAAAATTTCACAATCGAATAGAATTCTATCCATCGCCGCTTTAAATCAAAACAAGCTGTAAAGATCGTCCAGCAAGAAATACTTTTTATCAATGGTTCCTTTATAAAAAGGCTCAATACTCTCATCAAAAATTTTTGTAAAAAAACCCTTTTTACTTAGCTCGATTAGCCCCGCATTTACCGCGTTAAGCAGCTCGGTATTGCCCTTTTGCACCGCGATGGCCAGGAAGTCCGTCGAGCCTAAATTCTTGATATTTACTTCGACTTTGCGGTCGACTACAGCGTAAGCAAATACAAGTAGATTATCATCGCCGTATCCGTCGCCCTTACCCGATTTTAGGTCATTAAAGCATTCATTCGCGCTCGCACACGGTACTACGTTATAGCCCTGTTTCGTAAAGTAATCAAACACCGTAGTGCCGGGCTGCGCCAGTATAGTCTTTCCATTTAGATCGGAGACCTTTCTGATATTATCGTCGCTACGAGTTAGCACGCCGATATTTACGCTAAAGTATGGATCGGAGAAATCTACCAGTTTCTCACGCTCTTTCGTAACCGAGATTAGCGCGATATCTAAATCGACTCTGTTATCCTGTACCGCTTTTATGCGATCATCACCTACCGTTACGACATATTGTATCTTGCTGCCTTTATCACCGAAAATTTCTTTAACAAGCCCTTCGATTAAGAGTATCTCAAAGCCGCTATATCCGCCATCTTTAGCGACGCTAAACGGCGGAGACGAGCCGTCTATACCGATTCGAATAACCCCTTTTTCTTTGATTTGAGTCAAAGTGTTGCTAAAAAGCGAACACGCAGCCAGCATCAATGCTAGGATTATCTTTTTCATAGCATCCCCCTTTTTAAAAATTATAGCAAGCTATAAAGATCGTCCAGCAAGAAATACTTTTTCTCTGCAGTTCCTTTGTAGTAAGGCTCGATGAAATTATCGAACGAATTTTTGAAAAAGCCCTCTTTGCTTAGCTTGATTAGCTCGCCGTTTAGAAAATCTAAAAGCTCCGAATTGCCCTTTTTCACACCGATGGCTAAGAAATCCGAAGTACCTAAATTTTTGATATTTACTTCAACCTTTTTATCTAATACCGGATAAGCCAGCACGACTAGGTTATCATCGGCATACCCGTCGCCCTGTCCAGCTTTTAGAGCCTTATAGCAGGCGTTTGCGTTATCGCATCTGGCGATATTATAGCCTTGCTTTTCAAAGTATGTTTCTGCAGTACCGCCGCTAAGAACTAAAATAGTTTTATCTTGCAATTCATTTAAGGATTTAATCTTATCTTCGACGCGGGTTAAAATGCCTATATTGACGCTAAAATACGGGGTCGTAAAATCGATCTGTTTCTCACGCTCCGGAGTTACAGTAAGAGTTGCGATAACCGCGTCGACCTTATCTTCTTGTAGGAATTTTATACGTTGATTTGCAAGTACGGAGGTAAACTCCACCTTTCCGCCCGATGGAAGCATATCTTTAGCGATGGCATTTGCCATATCGACCTCAAAGCCCTGATGCACGCCGTCTTCTATCTTGCTAAACGGCGGCTGTGCGTCATAAACGCCTATTCTAAGCACTCCGCTACTTTTGATCTCGGAGAGCGATCTGGCGCAAAGCGCACTACTGGCCAAAGCTGCTACGAGCAGACTTAAGAGAAATTTCTTCATCCTTTTTCCTTTCTCATAAATAATTTCAAAACCATTGCCACGGCTACGGAAAACCTCAAAATCCCGCCCGAATGGCAAGCAGACATTAAATTCGCCCGCAGGCGAAAAGCAATTTTAGCTTTTTATATCTTCAATGATTATTAAATAGTAAGTAAAGTCGTCAAATAAATTCGCTTTTTCATTGTTTGCTTCGATTTTGCGCGAGTTTTTTTAGAGTTTTCATCCGCATCCTAGCGATAGAATTTAAAATTTTTAAAATTTTGCAAAATTTTAAAGCCACAGAATTTTACAAAATTTTCAGCGTAGGATTGGGCGAGAAATTTTACGAGCACTTTAAAGCTTGCGATGAAATTTTAAAATTTTATGAGATTAAATTTTGCAGATTGCGTTTGACAAAACAGCACAAGAAAGGAGTGAAATTTTAAAATTTCGTGCTTTGGCGCAGACGCGGCGGAATTTAAAATTCTTAAATCCCTACGCCCGCTCAATAAATTGGAATTTTAAAATTTTTAGCAAACGCCGTATTTTAAAAGCAAGCAAAATTAAATCTTTGCCGCGCTATAGAATTCCACGATAAAAGTGCGCGGCCAGCGCTAAATTTTGCGCTATAAATCATACTACAAACATCAGCTTGGCGCAAAGCACGATGATGAAGCCGAATACAAAAGCGATTTTATGGATATTTGCTCGTAAAAATTCAGGCGCGGGCCTTCCCATCGCGCGGCAGCTCAAATTTATCGCTACGCACGCGGCGATGATGAGCGCGAGCGCAACTTTTAGCATAAATATTTTTTGAAGCGGCGTGCCGAAATACCCGCCGTTAGCGCTTCCGACCCAGCGGCTCATCATCATTCCGCCGGTGATTATCAGCGTAAAAAGGCAAACCGGCATGATCTTAATCGCGCGCGAGCCGATCGCCTTTTTAACGCGCTCGTAGTCCGCGCCCAGCGCGCTTTTAAGCCGCGAAAAAATCACGACGTCGAAAAATATGTAGCCCAAAAAGATAATTGCGCAGATGAGATGCACAATCTGCACGTAAGGATAAATTTGCTCCACCACCGCTCCTTGCTATGAAATTTCGCCCATTTTATGCGGAATTCCAAATTTTAGCAATGATTTTCATCAACGCGCCGCGAGCGGTTAAATTTAAGCCGATCGTGCGAGCGACGCAAATAAATTTTGGCAAAATCGCGCGAGCAAATTTAGAAGTAAAGCCGCGCGGCTAAATTTAAAAATGGCCGCATTCGTAAATTTACAAAATTTACGAGCAGCGCCGCGCGGACGAAATTCTAAAATTCTAAAATTCTAAAATTTCGCCCGCGAAAACCCGCGCAAATTCCGCAATCTATAACATCATCGAAAAGACTATGCCGAATATGATTAGCGGGATATTAAAGAAAATAAAGGTCGGCACGCAGGTATCCCACATATGGCTATGCTCGCCGTCGATATTCAGCCCCACGGTAGGCCCGAGCGTGCTATCGCTCGCAGGCGAGCCCGCATCGCCGATACCCGCAGCCACGCCGATGATAAAGATCGTCGCCGCCGTGCTAAAGCCAAGCTGCGCGGCTAGCGGGCAATATATCGTAGCGATGATAGGGATCGTGCCGAAGCTCGAGCCGATACCCATCGTCACCAGCAGTCCGATGCCGATCATCAGCAGCGCACCGCCTAGCTTGCCGCCGCTTAAAGTGCTCGCTACGTGCACCAGCTCGTTCACGCCGCCGGTTTCTTTTAAGATCGTGCCGTATCCTGCGGCGATCAGCATCAAAAACGCGATGTAGCCCATCATATGCACGCCTTCGTCAAATACGCTATCGAGCTTCTTCCACTCGATGCCTTTGCTAGCAAGCATTACTAAAATTCCGCTAAGCGCGGCAAACGGAAGCGATTTGATCCAAATTTGCACCGCGAAGCACACCGCGATGCCCGCTAGCGCTCCCCATTCGCGCATGCCCATCTTAAGCTCGCTAAAATGCGCATCCAGGCTCTGTTTAGTTTCGGCATACTCCCTCGGCTTGTGGTAGTAGATCACGGCTAGGATAAGACCCACTAGCATCGGCACGGCGCTTAGCCACATCACGCTCGATATGTCGCCAAGGCTTACCGCGATGCCGTTTGCGTTCATATTTTTTTCGATTAGCCCCATAAAGATAAGTCCAAATCCCAGCGGCAGCGCCATATACGGCGTCTGCAAGCCAAACGTCAGCGCGCATGCTACGGCGCGACGGTCGATCTTTAGCGAGTTCATGATCTTGACTAGCGGCGGGATCAAAATCGGGATAAAGGCGATATGCACGGGGATTAAATTTTGTGAGAAGCACGCAAAAAAGGCGATTGAAAAGATAAAAACGTATTTTTTGTCGCTGATTAAATTTGCCACCGCGCGCACCAAGATCGCCGTTAAGTTGGTCTTTGAGATCGCGCTTGCGATGACGCCTAGCAGCAGATACGAAAGCGCGGTTTCTAAATTTCCGCCCATGCCGAGGCTGCCTGCGTTTTCGGGATTGCCGTTTATGAATAAATTTATGGCATCGCCCAGCGGGATCTTGCTTGAGAGCACGGCGCATATCGTGCCGATTAGGATCGCAAGCATTACGTTGCACCTCAGCAAGCACAGCGCGCACATCACACAGATACTGATAAATACGGGATTGGTAAGCATCTTTTGCCTTTTTTGGAATTTTTGCAATTATATAGAATTTAGGGCTAAATTTTGCTAAAATCGCGCAAAAAATCGGCTAGGACGATGATGAAATATTTTTACTCCTCTTTTGTAGTAAGCCTAATTGCGCTTGCTATCGCATTTTATATCGGCGGTGCGGGTGCCGCTTATATCTGTGCGCTTTTGTGCGCGCTGGAAATCAGCCTCAGCTTCGACAACGCCGTAGTCAATGCCAAAGTGCTAAAAGATATGGCGCCGGTGTGGCAGAGTAGATTTATCCTCTGGGGCATTCCGATCGCGGTTTTTGGCATGAGGTTTTTATTCCCCGTGCTAATCGTCGCCGCAAGCGCGCATCTTGGTATTTGGGAAACCCTCGTGCTTGCACTTAAAGAGCCGCATCGCTACCATGAAATTTTAAGCGAAAACGAAGCGCAAATTTACGTTTTCGGCGGCGCGTTTTTGCTGATGGTCTTTTGCGATTTTTTCTTCGATGCGCAGCGCGAGCTACACTGGCTAGGCATAATCGAAAATAACGGGCTCGTGCGATTTTTAAAGCGCATTCCAAACGCTCCCACGCTGATCGCCCTAGCCGCAGGGCTCGTGCTGCTTGCTAAAACGGGCTCGGCTACGCTCGGCGCGGCGTATTTCGGCGCGATCCTGCTCTATCTGCTCATCTCCTGCTTCGACCGCCTTTTCGGCACGGACGGTGTAAAAAACGGCCTTGCGGGCTTTTTGTATTTAGAAACCCTGGACGCGAGCTTTAGCTTCGACGGCGTGATCGGCGCGTTTGCGCTAAGCGATAATATCTTCATCATTATGCTGGGGCTAGGTGCTGGCGCGATGTTCGTGCGCTCCATCACGCTGTATCTCATCGCTCGCGGCACGCTGTCGCACTTCGCGTATCTGGAGCACGGCGCGCACTACGCCATCGCGTGTTTGGCGTTTATAATGTTTGCCAAGCTGAAATTTGAAGTAAGCGAGATCATAACCGGCACCGTGGGGATCTTGTTTATCGCGCTATCGCTCCTTTCGTCGGTGCTTTACAACCGCCGCAACAAGCGCAAACTCATCGAAACGATCGCGGGAAACAACGAGTGAGAATTCCTAGGTAAAATTCTGCGGTGCCGTGCGGAATTTAATGGGCGTTAAGTTCTAAAGTGCAAGCGACCATTGTGCCTCTTTATATACGATTTTAAAACAGCAGCGAATTCCTGCGGTCTTTCTTTTGCGGGCCAGTGTTTACAGCCTTGCATTATATAAATTTCGCAATTAGGTATTATTTTGCTCGCCTGGACGGCTCCTTCTAGCGGGATTAATTTGTCCAAAGATCCGTGGACCAATAATACTGGGATTTTAATCTCATTAAGTCGCGAGAACAGATCGGTTGTAACTCCTTCCTTTTTTATCTCGCTTCGCTGAAACGAAATAAAAGCTCTGTCGGCGTCCGGTTTTTTCATCGCTTCGATTATTTCGCAAACCAATTCATTGCTAATCTTGGACTTATCGCCGAAAAGATTATATCTAAGCGAGAATTTGATTATAGATGGAAATTTACAAACCAAAGCGTTTAAATTATCATTTAGCCTTGAATGCACGAACTAGTACAAAAGCCTATGACGTGGTAGCTTTTTAAATAATCCCCATGCATCGAGCGGCACTAGAATTTTTATTAACTCAGGATAGTTCAAGCTCAAATTTATACTAATACCGCCGCCTAGCGAAATACCAACCAAAACTATAGGTCCATCGCTTAATTTCTCAATAAAGGCTTTTAAGATTTCCGTATAAAATTTTAAAGAATACTCGCCCTTTATCTTATCACTATCGCCGTATCCCGGTAAATCGGGCACTATGACGCGATATTCGTTGCTAAGTAGTGGTATGATCTCTTTCCACGAAAGCATTGCAGAATCAACCCCGCCTCCGTGTAGCAAGAAAATGCTCTCGCTCGCATTGCCCGCACTATAATAGACTATATTTATGCCATTTATATCAACGTTATTCTTCTGCATCGCGGTGCGCCTCCTTCGATTTAAGATAAAATTTTACGCCAGTTCAGTATATATGGAATTTATCATATTAAATTTAATTCCATTTGAAACCAGGCTAGCGCTACATAAAAATGCGTTTAAATTTTAATCAAATTCAAGCTTCTCATTTTGCAGATACTCGCGGATTTGAGCGTCGAATTTTTTGCGGGCGGTGCGCGGAGAGAGAATCACGAAATGCGGAAAAAATCTTTGCGCGAGCATCAAAGTCATATCGTCACTGCTGATCTCGTAACTTACGCGGCTCCAGCCGTTTTTAAATTTACCTTCGATCTTTTGCGAGCGAAAAAACTTCTTTGCTTCGAAAAATTTTAAAATTTTGGGCGATACGGCGACTTCGCAGGTATAGGGTTCGACGTCGTATCCGTCGTAAAAGCTCTCCATATTCAGCAGGAATTTCCGCGTATGCTCGCTGAGATTTTTGTCTCGCAATATTTTTAGCTCCCGTTTGTTTGGTGGTGAAATTTTACCTGCGGGCTCGCCGCTCTTGCTTACGCCGTCAAAAAGTTCTTCATTCAAACGCAGTTCGTCAATGATATCAAGAGGCTGCAAAATTTCATCCGTTAAGCGGGTTTTAGATTTTTTATGCTATTTTTGCGACCTATTTCGATCAAAAGGCGAGAGATGATAAATTTACCGAAAAATTGCGTAGTTTTTACCTACCCGAAAATGGGCGATAGCGGCAAATTTTTGCCGAAAGAGTTGCACGGCGTGGCGGGGCTTACGGGCTGCACGCTTCAGTGCAAGGCCTACGAGAGCGCGCTTGCGCAGATAAAAGCCCTAGGCTTCGAGCTTATCGCCGTAGGCAGTATGGGCGAGGTGGGCACGAGCGAGTTTAAGCGCGCTACGGGCGCTACGTTTGAGTTCGTAAACGACGAAAAATTCGAGCTTGAAGTGCCGCTTGGGCTCGAAACCTTCACTACCGGCGACGGGAAGAAATTTTACCACCGCCAAACCCTGATTTTTAAAGACGGCAAGGAGATAAAGCGCTTTAGCCGAATCGCTGAGCCCGAGCAGGACGCGCAAAACGCACTTGCGGCGCTAAAAAGTCTGTGATCGATCGCTTTGGCGGCGCGCTTTAAATTCGCGCTCCAAACGCGTTGCGACATAGAGCTGAAATTTAGGGCGGAGGCACATTTTCATTAAATTCAGCATTTTTAATTAAAATGGCACTAAATTTAACGGAGGCGGGTATGAAAAAATTTCTATTTTTGGCGCTATTTTGCGTCCTTGCGGCAAACTGCGACGAGAGCGGGCGGACAGATAAAATTTCTACGGCGGGCAAAACAACGAGTATCGGCGAGACCACAAGCGCGCGCTTTATAAAGAGCGGCGAAGCAAGCGCCGGCTCGCAAAGCAGTGCCGATGCGGTCATCCAAATGGACGGAATTTCGCGGGCGGATCTGCAAAGCTGCATCGTAAAAAGCGACGAAGGCTCCTGCGAGCGCGTCGTGCGCGGTCTGAAAAGCGGCTGCGAGCGCAAAGATCAGCTATCGTGCTTTTTCTACGCAGATGCGCTAGGGCGCGGCTTGGGCGTAGAGAAGGACGTCGTGGCGTCGTTTGAGCTTTTTCGCGAGCAGTGCGATGCCGGCAGTAGCGAGGCGTGCTACGAGTTGTCGGTCAAATATCTCCAAGGAATCGGCACCCCTCAGAGCTTCGAGCTCTCGGGGCAGGCGCTAGACAGGGCGTGCAAAATGCACAACAAGCGCGCCTGCGCGGTGCTCGATCTGCTGCCGAAAAATTAGCACGGCAGAGGCGGTAAAATTTCTGGCTTCGATCGCAAACAGAGCGCGTGAGCCTTTTAAATTTTAGCGGGCGACGGGTGCGGCGCACGATGAAGCAGTAAATCGTGGCTAGCGAGCGGATAAACAAAATCAAAAGGAGCAACAATGAAAGCTTTAAAGCTTGCGCTAGCGGCGGCGCTGGCGCTTAGTTTGGCAAGCACGGGCAGCGAAGCCAAAGAGTTTAAATTTAGCGGCGCAAAAACCGGCACGCTTTTAGCAAAATGCAGCAAAAAGGACGCCACCGCATGCTACGAAGCGGCGATGAGATATGAGCTGGGCGGTCGCGGCGTCGTGCGAAACCGCTTCAAAGCGCAGGGCTTTTTCGCAGACGCGTGTGAGCTCGCAACCCTCGCCGAGCGGAAGCAGGCAGGCAAAACGGGCAGCGCAGGCGGACGCGCGATGAGCGATCTGCGCGAGCGAGCCTGCCTGGGCAATGCCGCGGCGCTGGAGAGCTTTGCGAGCGGGCAGTGCCGCAGCCTCGTGATATACGACGAGCTTTGCGAGGGCGGCTCGCAGGAGGCGTGCGACAATTTGGCGCGGATGAAGCGCGAAGGCTGGGCACCTAAGGAGAGCTGCAGCGAGAAGATAGTCGCAAAATTCGGCGACGGCAAGCCACAGAAGTAAAATTTTACTGGCTTCTACGGCGATAAAATTTTAAAATTCCGCGAGTATAAAATTTGCCGAAATTTTATAAAGCTCGACCGAAAATGGTAACAAGGCGGGCTAAATTTTGAATTCTAAAACGCGTTTAAATTCATGTATTAAGCGGCGTCAATTTTTGGGCTCAGAGAGATTAGAATTTACGTGGCAAGGCTCTTTGAATCAAAAATCTCGCGTAACGGCTAGGACTACAATTTTAAGAACCAGGATTTAAACAAATCTGCAATTTAGTCGTGACGATGATATGATTTTTAGAATTTTGCAAGCGTAAAATATCAAAATTTTGTGTATCTATATCGAGCCGCTCCCAAAAAAAGCGAGAAATTTGAAATTTTAAACTGCCGTCTTGTGCGAGGAGGCGATAATTTTAAGCAGCTAGAATTTCAATTAATGCGGATTAAAATCCGAGCGCGGCATGCAAAGGTGGTACTGCAAGCGATGGAATTTCAAATATGGGCTCAAGGCTCGCTAGACGCAGAATTTAAACGCCACGAGCGATAAATTTTAAAATATCTATTTTAAAATTGCGAAACGGGGATTTAAATTTAAGTGCGGTGAGCGATTAAATTGCAAAAGGAAGCTTAAATTTAAATATCGCAGCTCACAAAATTATGCGATGAAATTTTGCGCCTAAATTCCGCAAAATTCGGCGCGCGATGAACGTTTAATGGTATCGTGGCAAGACTATAAACTAAGCTTCAATCACGCTAAAACCCTATTTACCGAGCGCTTGTGCAAGCGGGTATTGCAAACCACCGAAGCAAAAAGTCTGATCGGAAGCGTTTGCGGCGTATCCCAACCGACCGCCCCCCATATTTTGCTCTGTAGCTCTAGCTTACGCCAAAATTTTAGGATTTTGAAATTTAGCGCAAAAATATTATAATTTCGCCCAAATCACGGCTAGGACAGAAAATGAACTCACGCGTGCAAAACGAATATCTAAAATCAAAAATTATGAGCGCCGAGAAAGCCTGCGAACTGATCCCAAATGGCGCATCGGTGGGCTTTAGCGGCTTTGTTGGGGCGGGTTGCGCGCTAGCGCTACCACAAGCCCTGGCGCAACGAGCGACAACGCTGCACGAAAAAGGCGAGCCCTATCAAATCAAAATTTTTACAGGCGCATCAACCGATCCGCTTTTAGACGGAGTTTTGGCAAAAGCAGGTGCCGTGAGCTTTCGCGTGCCGTTTTTTACGGATGCCGATATGCGCCGTGCGATAAATAGTGGCGCCGTGCGATACGCGGACGTGCATCTATCAAGCCTTGCCGCGCAGCTTAAAGCTGGCTTTTTTCCACATCTAAACTTTGCCGTGATCGAAGTAGTGGCGATTAAAGAAAGCGGCGTGCTCGTGCCGTCCACGTCGCTAGGCAATAACCAAGCCTGGCTCGATATCGCCGATCGCGTGATTTTAGAAGTGAATTACTATCAGCCGCTTGAACTGGAGGGTATTCACGACGTTACGGATCTGCGCCTGCCGCCGCACGCTGAGGATCTGCCGATCAAGCACGTAGGCGATCGCGTAGGCAGTCCCTATATGCATGTAGATCCTGCCAAAGTAGTCGCTGTCATAGAGGCTAGGACGCATGATCGCGTCAATAATTTTACTGCCGTGGATGAAATTTCAAGCGCGATCGGCTGCAACGTCGTAAAATTCTTAAAAAACGAGGAGGCTTGCGGCAGACTTCCCGCAAAGAAGCTACTGCCGTTACAATCGGGTATCGGCAACGTCGCTAACGCCGTGCTTAGCTCACTACAAAATGCTGGCTACCAAGGGCTGCAGTGCTACTCCGAGGTGATTCAAGACGGCATGCTAGATCTCATCAAAAGAGGAGTCGTAGGTACTGCAAGTGCCACAGCGCTATCGCTTAGCCCCGCAGGTGTCGAGGAATTTCAAAAAAACATCGATTTCTACCGCAAGCACATCATACTGCGTTCACAAGACGTCTCCAACTCGCCAGCGCTCATCAGAAAGCTCGGCGTCGTGTCGATGAACGGCATGCTCGAGGCAGATATCTACGGCAATGTAAATTCTACCAATGTCATGGGGTCGCAGATGAAAAATGGCATCGGCGGTAGCGGCGACTTCGCTCGCAACGGATATTTGTCGCTATTTCTTAGCCCATCGCTCGCTAAAGGCGGCGCGATCAGCGCTATCGTGCCGTTCGTGAGTCACGTTGATCATACCGAGCACGACACTCAAGTCATCATCACCGAATACGGCATCGCCGATCTGCGCGGCAAATGCCCTCGTGAGCGTGCTCGCGCGATGATAAGCATCGCGCATCCCACTTACCAAGACGCGCTGAGAGATTATTTCGAGCGGGCATGTGCGCAGCCCTGTGCGGGGCATACTCCGCACATCCTAAGCGAGGCGCTGTCGTGGCATCAAAGATTTAAGGATACGGGGAGTATGAAGGCTTAGAGCGAATTTGCTTGAGCTAATGGGCTAAAGCCTAAAATTTAAGCTCATTCTCGCTGAAAGCAAGAAAGTTTGCACTTAAAAATTCCGCCTGCATTTGAAAGCTCTATCGTTATTTAGAGCGAGGCGCACTAAAATTTTATTTTGTAAAGCTCGCGCGAAATGTTATAAAACGAATAGATCGAAATTTGCGCCATAAAATTTTAAAATTTGCAGGCGGGTTTAAGGCGCGGAATTTAAAATTTTATCGCTACGGAATTTTAAAATTTAGCCTTAAATTTGCAGCTCGCACATTTCAAATTTTAAAATTCTACGGCTTGGAATTTTAAAATTTTGAACTTCGCAAAATTTCATCCATAAATACGCTATCAAAATTTTAAATTTAGCCCTCACTTCATTTGCCAAGCCAATCCTAGCTATAAGGCGCGCCATAAGTTCGCGATAAAACCGCGTAGTATTTGCAAGATAAATTCCGTATAAATTAAAGCAGCGGCTTGCTAAAACAGAATTTCTCGCCTTACGAAGGCGATCTTTGGGCTATAAATTTAAAGAGGCGGGCTATAAAGTCGCGGCGAGATGAGATTAGAATTTTATCCTCGAAGGCTCCATCGGCTTGCTGTAGAAGTAGCCTTGCATATATTTAATCCCCATCTCTTCTAAGATGATTGAAATTTCGTGGTTTTCTACGTATTCTGCGATGAGCTCGTAGCCCTGCTTGCGCGCGAAGTTAGCGATGGTTTCGACGATAGCGCGCGAGTTTTTGTCGTTTGCGATATTTTTGATGAGCGCTCCGTCGATCTTTATGTAATCCACGTCGAGCGTTAAAATTCTATAGTAGTTGGAGTATCCGCTGCCAAAATCGTCTATCGCGACCTTGCAGCCATAGTTTTTGGCTACGGCGATGAAGCTGCGTAGGCTCTCGTAATCGTCAAATTCCTCGCTTTCTAAAATTTCAATAAATAGATTTGAAGCATTTGGGCTGGATGCGAGCTTGCGCTCTAAAAGCTCCTTGATACCTTCGTTTGCGATGTCAAAATATGAAAGATTTATGCTAAAGCAAGTCCCTGCGAAGCGGTCTAGCAAGCGAAAGGCTTCGTTTATTACGACCTGAGTTAGCGGGATGTAGAGCGAGGTTTGCTTTGCGATATCGATAAACTCACCAGGGCAGCGCGTCTTGCCCGAACGGTCGATTAGGCGGATTAGAATTTCATATACTAACGGGACATAATCACCGCCCTCGGTGCCGTAGGTGTTACCACTAGGATCGCGGTGGGTGATATCAAATATGGGCTGAACAAGCACAAAGACTTGATTTTTCTTGATCGCATTTTGAATGGTGTTGATCATAATCTGGTTTTGAAGATATTTTTCCTCAATCGCATTTGGGCGAGAATAAAAGCCCACGCGCTCGTTTTTACTCTGCGCCTCATACATCGCCATGACCGCCTGAAAGACCCTATTTGCGCCACCTGCCACGTCGGCGCGCTCGCTTACGCCCATAGTGATATTTAAAGGCGCGGACGCAAAGCCCTCGGTGGTATGGAGATTGAAAACTTTATCGGTGAAATATTTGTTTATGATCTCCACGTCGCGCGCGACATTTAGTCCCTCGTAAAATAGGCAAAACTCATCCGATTGGATGCGAAAGATACTGGCTTTAATCTCGTGCGATTCGATACACATTGCAAGCGTGCGCGCAAAGGAGCGAAGAATTTCATTTGTCGTTTCTGCCTTGTAAAAAAGTCGCAAATTTGCAAAATTTACGATAGTGATGTAGATCGCTACGCCCGTTTTTTCGGCGTTTATTAGCTCATATAGCGCTGCTTCGTTGCCCTGGCCCGTAAGATGATCGATATAGACTTGATTGTTTAAGCTCTCCTTCGCGCTCGCAAGAGCTAGCTTCATAATCTCGCGCTCGCCGATGTCATGAGCGTAAAGCGCATATAGCGGCGGCTTGGATGCGGTGGCGATATTTGCTAGCCTTAGGCTCACATCGGCTAGTTCGCCGTTTTTACGAAGCAGGCGCGTATCTTTGGCGCTTTTATTTACCATCGCAGGAAGTTCGATCCCTTTATCTTTGGGCATCAAAACTCCAAGATCGCTTCCTTCCAGCTCGCTTTGTTCGTAGCCACTTAAGTTAAGCACGCCTTTATTAGCGTATAAAATTTTAAAGTTTTGATCTGCTAAAACTATCGCTTCGCCTGCTTGTTCGCATAGTGCGTGATAGGGCGCGAGGGCGCGTTTACTACGCAAAGCATCGGAATTTATGATGTAAGTAAGCAGTAAAAACGACAAAAACACCGCCGTGTAAAGCATCGTCATTTGCATAAACGAGCCGTAAAATTCCTCACTAGCGTAAGAAAATCGCTCGCGCAGACTTGCGAAGCGCTCGTTTAGCAACGAGAGATTATCGCTTACAATGATATTTTGCCGCTCGAAATTCCTTAAAATTTGTCGTGCGATTCCTATAAACGCAGCTTCGTCGGGGCTTGACGCATCTGCGCTTTCTAACGCGCTTTTTAAAGCAGAGATCTCGGAGCGATTTTTATAGTTAAGTCCTAAAATTTGAGAGTAGAGATTTGCTCTTTGCGCATTTGCGCCGCTGGATAGAAATTTTTGCTGCAGGCTTTGGAAAAGGATTAAATTCTGCGAATTTAAAGCCCCAAGCTCATCCAAAAGCGAAATTTTATCGCTAAAAGCGCTTCCGATCGCGCGCACATCGCCGCTAAGTCCGATTTTATCGATGATTTTGTCTTTTTGCAGAGCTTGCAGCACCTGATAAATACCGCGCATATCGGCATTTGCAATCGAAAAGTCCCTTCTTGCGATCTTTGCATCAAATAATATATTTAAGCGGTTGTCGGCATTATCGATCAAAGCTAGCTCGCGCGAAATCGTGCTAAATCTCGCTACATCTCTTAGCGACGAGAAATAATTCCCGGCGATGATTATGCCTAATATCATAATCCCCACCATCAAAGTCCACATTATCTTATCTTTCATCCTGCGCCTCCGTCATCTCGCCCTTAAGTGTAGCTAAAAAGCTCATCAAAGCATCAAGTTCCCCATCGCTAAGATCGTATTTTAGCAGATCCTTTGCGATCTGCCGCACCGCAAGACGCAAATCCGTCTGCCCGTTTACGTAAGGCGCGGTTTGCGTGATATTGCGCAAGCTAGGCACGCGGCGCAGCTCAAATCCATCGGAAGTGAGCCTATGCCTAGGCACATCCTCCTCTTCCGCGCTTGGGCGAATTTTAGTAAAGCTGCCGGTGCCTAGACTAACGCCGTTATGACATGCCGAGCATAGCCGCACAAAAAGCACATATCCGTTATATTCGGCATCATTTAGCTTAACCTCGCCGCGCAAAAATCGGTCAAATTTGGAATTTATCGCCGTTTTGGACTTTAAAAATTCCTTCAGCGCATCAATGAAGTTCGCTATATTCGCCTCGCCGTAAGCACTTTCAAAAGCCTGCTTGTAGGCTAAATTCTTCCTGATAAGCTCTAAAATTCTATCTTCGCTCGCGTCCAGCTCATTCTCACTAAAAACCGACGCCGCGATCCGAGCTTCAAAGCCCGCGAAATTATAATCGCCCAAGTAGCGGTCAAAATAATAAGAATTTATGAGCGTAGGCACGCGTCCATCGCGCACTGAAGCGCCTGAGTCGTTTAGATAGAAGTTATGGCAGCTCTCGCAGGAGCGGCCTTTGCCGCTAAATCTTACATCTGTAAAAATTTTTGCGCCCAGCCGAGCCTTTTGTGGGTCATATTTAGGCACCTCAAGCGGCGTAAAAAGATTGCCGCAAAGCCCCAAAACGGGCGCTAGGCTAAATATAAAACAGCTTAAAGCTCGCTTTGATCTCATCGCTTATCATCCCGCATTTAGCCCGCTTTTTCAAAAGCTCCTCGATCTCGCGCTCGCTGACCTCCGCGCCGTCCATATGCAGGTGCCACGCGGCGTTTTGCACAGCTTCTTGCAGACTGCGTTTTTGCTCGCGCTTTTCAGTTAAAATTTCGCTTTTAAACTTGATGTCGCGCGCCTTTAGCAGCGCCTCAAATTTTTCGGCGGCGGTAGCAAGTCTTTTATGCCCCGTGCCGAAGCGCTCAAAAAGCGGCGCAAGCATAGATGAATTGCGCTCGCTCGCCCAGTTTAGATAAATTTTTCGCTCGCCCAAAGCCAAAAACGCCTCAAAATCCTCCGTGCTTTTTAGCGCGGGGCTCATCGTAAGAAACGCGATGTCAAAAACTGCGGGAATTTTAAAATTTTCGCTCTCGCGGCTTTTGCTCACAGCGTCTTTTAAATTTAAAGCCTGCGCGGCGCTTTCTTGAGCTTGCGAATTTGAAATTTTACTTTTCGAGCGCGGATAAATTTTAAAATTTTCGCCCGCCGCGCCTGCAAAACCATCGCAACTCAGCCGCTCGCAAAACTCCTCGAAGCTTAAATTTAATACGTTTTGCAAGCTGATACCAAACTCCTGCGCGCTGCGCCTTAGCTCGCGCAGCATCCCCTCCGAGCTATCGATCGCCGTGACCTTGGCGCCCAGCGACGCAAGATACAGCGAGTAAACCCCCGTGCCGGCGCCCACGTCTAGCACGCTTTTGCCCGCAAAGCTCACGCCCCAGCCGCGCAGTATCTCAAACACCCGCTTACCAAAAGCCCCCAACTCGCCGCTAAATTTAGCGTAACTTTCGGACTTTTTATCCCAGCTATTTTTATGTGATTTTTCGCCGATTTTCTCCACCGCTCGCCTTTAAATTTTTTGTAATAATAGCAAAATTTGGCAATTTTTCCGAATTTGGGCTATAATAAATGCTTTCAAAATCTAGGCGAAAGGGCGTTCATGGCGGACGTGACGATAAGAAATTTAAACTTTGCTTACGAAAAACGCGAAATTTTAAAAGATATAAACCTAAGCTACGAGCTGCGCGATTTTTTAGCGATTTTCGGGCCCAACGGCGGCGGCAAAAGCACCCTTTTGAAGCTGCTTTTGGGGCTGCTGCGACCAAGCTCGGGCACGATCGAAATTTTAGGCAGATCGCCCGCGCTTGCCAGGGCGCAAATGGGCTACGTACCGCAGTTCATCGCGATAAACAAAAGCTTTCCCATAAGCGTGCTCGAAGTCGTTTTAATGGGGCTGATAGATAAGAAAATTTTCGGCTTCTACTCCAAATCCGAGCGCGAGCAAGCCATGCAAGCCTTGGAGCGCGTAGGGATGCAAGACCTTGCAGAATGCCGTATCAGCGAGCTTAGCGGCGGACAAAGACAGCGCGTTTACATCGCGCGGGCGCTGTGCGCGAAGGCCAAAATTTTACTTCTTGATGAGCCGCTAGCGAGCATCGACACGATGGGGCAGGTTCAAATTTACGAGCTTTTAAAATCTCTAAACGAAAGCGGCTGCGGCATAATTCTAATCAGCCACGACGTGCAGCTCGCGCTAAACTACGCAAACCGCGCGCTTTACGTCGCAAACGGCTCGGCGCACACCCACGAGATCGATCCGGGAGGCAGGGCGGAATTTTTAGATCACCTGCGACGTGAGCACGGGCACTTCTGCGCCGTCGATCTCGCGCTTAACGAGTGCTGCTGCAAGGAGGGCGAAAATGGCTGAAATTCTATCCTACGATTTCATGCGAAACGCCCTACTCGGCGGACTTTTGGTCAGTATAGTCTGCGGCGTCGTTGGCTCTTTAGTCGTGATAAATCGCATGAGCTTCATAGCAGGCGGCATCGCACACGGCGCATACGGCGGCATCGGCATCGCGCTATTTTTAGGCATCTCGCCCGTGTTGGGAGCTAGCGTCTTTGCGCTGTTTTTGGGGCTGCTCATCGCCTACGTTACGCTACGAAACACCGAGCGCTTCGACGCTGTAATCGGCGCGATATGGGCATTTGGAATGGCGCTAGGAATAATTTTCGCCGATCTTACGCCTGGATACAAATCCGATCTGATGAGCTTTTTATTCGGCTCGATCTTAGCTATAAATCACGAAAATTTAATCTTCATCGGCATTTGCGGCGCGGCATTTGCGGCGCTTACGGCGTGCTTTTACAGGCAGTTTTTAGCGATCAGCTTCGATAAGGAATTCGCCCTGCTGCGCGGAGTAAATACGAGCGTATTTTACTACGTCCTCGTAGTAATGGCGAGCCTCGCGGTGGTCGCGTCGATTCAGATCGTGGGGCTAATCTTAGTGATCTCGCTGATGACGATCCCACCCTTCATCGCCGAAAAAATTTCAAAAAGCCTAGGCTCGATGATGGCGATAAGCTGCGCGCTATCGGCGCTTTTCTGCGCGGCAGGGCTTATTTTGAGCTTTAAGCTCAATCTAACCAGCGGCGCTTCGATAATACTAGTCGCCTCGGTCTGCTTTTTCGCAAGCTCGATCTTTAGCAAACTTCGCGCCTAAAAGCCCACCCAGCTCGCTAAGCAGGATACCTGCGAGTATCAGCGCCGCACCCAAAATTTGAAGCGCGCTTAGCTTCTCGCCGAAGGCATACCCCATAATGCCCGCGCTTACGGGCTCTAGCGCGAAAATCAGCACCGTTTTTATCTCGCTTACGCCGCGGTTTTGCGCCATTGTCTGGATCACAAACGCCGCGACGGTAGCAAAGATCGAGGTCAAAACCAGCGCGAAAACGAAATCGAAGCTCGGCGAAAAGATCAAATTTCCAACCACCCTTATCTCGCCTTCAAATTCTGCGTGCGGAGTGAAAACCGCCGCGAACAGCGCGCAGACGCAGACGCAGATAAACTGCACGATCACAAAGCCGTAGAGATTGCTTTTGCGCGCGCAGACGCCGGTAAATACGATGTGAAGCGCGTATGCAAACGCCGAAACTAGCGTCAGCCGCTCGCCTATGCCAAATCCTACCGCGCCGCTTGCTCCGCTTAAAAAATACAGCCCCAAAAGCGCCACAACCGCGCCGCTAAAGGCGCTCGCACCGACTTTTTTGCCGAAGAACGCAAGCATCAAAAAGGGCACGATGACGACGTTTAGCCCTAAAATGAACGCCACCGTCGAGGAGAGCGCATAATCAAGCGCTATGGTCTGGCAGGAAAAATCACAAAATAGCATCAGCCCGCAAAACACGCCCCGCCCTATCGTGCCGCGGTCAAATTTGACGCCGAAGCGCAGACAGGCGAGGTAGGTAAAAATGCTCGCCGCCAAAAAGCGCCAAAACAAAAAGCTAAAAACGTCGCCGCTATGCAGCGCGCGCTGCACTGGCACGAAAGTGCAACCCCAAACTAGCGCTACGAAAAGTAGCCCCAGATCCCACAGCCTGCTAGGCGGAACGGGATTTTGCGCGTGGTTTTGCACGGAATTAGAATTTTGCCCGAAACTCTGCGCGGAATTCGAGCTTTGCGTGCAGTTTTGCGCAGAGGCAGAATTTTGCGTGGCAGCAGGACTCTGCGTAGAATTAGGGCTTTGCGCGAAATCGAAATTCTGTGCGAAATTTAAGCTTCGAGCGGAGCTAGAATTCTGTGCCGAATTGGATTTCTTCGCAAAATTCCGCACATTAAAATTTTTCAATCCAAAGCTCTGCGGCGTATGAGCGGAGCCTGGATCGTTTGCAAGAACCCTAGTAAAATTTTTCTTTGAGCGTCGCGTATGGGCGGCAGCGAGACTTTTTGCGAGGCTTAAATTTGGATCGTTTACGGCGCTCGCACGATTTAGCGAACTCGCGCTATTTGCGCCGTTGCGAGTAAAATTTTCCGCAAAATTTAATATAAAATTTCGTTTGAAATTTCTTGCGGAATTTTCGCAAGGATTTATTGTGGGGGCTTTTGCGGAATTTAAAGCTTTGCTTTCGACGCAGTTCGGAATTTGCGCGGACTTTAAATTTAGCGAAAGAGCCGCGGAATTTAAAGTGGATTTTCTTCCTGGATTTTTGACGCACGGA
>ERZ773054.581-NODE-581-length-27089-cov-11.018421_pt1 | contig 27089 bp, 23 predicted proteins | sample MGYA00580630_ERZ773054 | MGnify/ENA primary metagenome ERZ773054 (study PRJEB29015, sample SAMEA2737994) | human oral metagenome | biome: human oral; feature: human-associated habitat; material: dental | place: China | collected 2115 ... | reverse complement strand
AGCTTATAGGAAGCTTATACGAATCTTGGACGATTGGTATAGAAAGGGTATACAAGTAATTGACTCATAATACAATACAACAGTGCTAAAAATGTTAAAATCAAGGTTTCGAGGCGAAGGAAAGAGAAAGTAACAACGCTCTCACCTGCCCTCTATTTGAGAAAAGAGAGATAGCGAGGCAAAGGTTAAGGTGGAAAAATACAAAAGTACGAAAAACTTTTTTAAAAATCAATATTGACAGGTGTTTATTTTTTTTATATCTTTGTACCTTATTAATGTTATACTTTGTATTTTTTAAAGGATTGAGATATGAAAGCAAGAAATATTATCATCTTTATCTTAGTTTGCATTGCATTGTTTTTCTATGTAAATTTCTTTTATGCTATAAAAGTTCCTTATTTTAGCTATGAGGCGATGTCGAAAACATTTTCTGTGCTGATCTTCTCTTTTGTGGGGATGTTTGTCTACTTTTGGTTTCAAAAAAAAGATTCTGAACATTCCTGAGAGTCCTCTTCCGCTATGCTCTCAAAAAAGATTGATAATAAAAGTTATATTGACGTCGGTTAGACATAAAGTAGCCGGCGATAGCTGGGTAGATGAGAGGCTAAGCATCAGAAATCAAGGCTACGATTTAGGAAATGGCTTTTTAAGACTTCGCTTGAAGATTAGAATTTGGGCAAAGTTTGAGAGGTTATCAGAATGAGAGGCACAAAGGAAGAAAAAAAACGCCTAATATATGGTATTGTTTCAACGTATTTTGTGATTATATATAATATTATAAGTGTAAACAAATTTAAATAGAGATATGAAGACAAGTGTTATTTTATTTATAGCAGGTGTTGTGCTTATTGTTTTAGGAGCTCTTGCTAAGATATTGCATTGGAAAGTACCTGTTAGTGGTTCTTTATTAATGGTATCAGGTTTTATAGTGGAAATTATAGCTTTATGCTTGCTTTTAGCAAGAAGCAGGAGAAGCGGGTAGTCTTTTTTGACAGTTAGAGATTTTCCGTATAAAAGGAAGTAAAAAAGCATCAAAGGTAAGGGAGAATAGTTCTTTCTTACCTTTGGAACTTATAGAAAACGGATTTTAGATTCTATTTTTTGCTATTTTGCTTGCCTAAATAATGGTCGAGAGCTACGGTCATTGAGGGGCTCTCAGGTGACGGGGCTTTAATATCAATGATAAGACCAGCTTCTTCGGCGGCTTTTAGGGTCGCATCGCCATAGACGGCTATTTTGGTTTTCTTCTGTGAGAAATCGGGGAAACTTTTAAACAGCGCCTCTATTCCTGCGGGCGAAAAGAAAGTAAGAATGTCGTACTTATTTTCTTTAATAGCTGAAATATCGCAATATACAGTGCGATAGAACACTACGCGTTCCCATTTTATCTTGATGTCGTTTAAAGCTGCGGTAGCCTCTGGTTTAGGGGCATCGGAGCCTGGGAAGAGGAATTTCTCTTCTTTGTATTTTTTGAGGATAGGTAAAAGGTCAGCAAACTCTTTTTTACCTACGTATATTTTGCGTTTACGATAGGTAATATACTTCTGCAAATAGTAAGCGATGGCTTCGGATTGACAGAAATACTTCATAGTTGTAGGCACCTTAAAGCGCATTTCTTCAGCAATACGAAAATAGTGGTCTACCGATTTACGGCTAGTGAGGATAACGGCTGTAAAATTAGTAAGGTCAATCTTCTGCATTCTGACGTCCTTAGCGGTCATTCCTTCGACCTTAATAAAGGGCACAAAATCTACTTTTACCTTGTGGTTTTCAATAATTTGTGCATAAGGTGAGCTTTCGGCTTTCGGTTCTGGTTGCGAAACTAATATCGATTTTACCTTCATAATGTTATTTCTTTACACCTCCTAACGCCCTATTATGAAACAAATTGAGCCATTTTCTGTACTTCAATTAAGTATTTTGTTCCATAGATGAGAAAGATATAGGGTGCGATTTCGAGGGTGCAAAGATACAAAATAAAATAGAATAAATAGGGTTTTATTTCTTTTTGATTGTTTTTTATGATTTTAATCCATCCTAATACATTGATTGCTAACAATATGGATACTAACACAAAAAGTAATAAAAATAGCTGATTTTTATTGGTGAAAGGGATATAAACTCCCAAAAAGAGGAGTATAACCATTACAATTGCAGCATAAGATGAATAAGAAACCCTGGTGAAGATGTAATCTCTTGCAAAATCATAAAGGTCGAACAGGCTACTAATCCATTGTTGTAAGAGGAGTTTTGTGATTAACAGTGAGAAAACGATAAGTACCAACTCCAGAAACATAAACTGAGGGTTGTAAAGTTCTGTGATGCCAAAATTCTTTAGCATAACATAGAAAAGAAGAGCTAAACACACACATTGCAGGAGAAAAAGCACTGTCATAAAGAGGTGCAATCGGCGTTCCTTTTTGCCGTAAATTACAATATATTTATTGTTAAACAGTAAGTTTTGATAATCGGCAAAGTGTTTAGGGTAGAATATACGCAGGAAAGCCACCAACCCAAAGATGAGTAGGAAGGCAGGAAATATCCACGAAAGATAAGACTGATGTAGTTCTAAGGCTTCCAAATACTGTATTTTATTATGGTTCGACTGTTGCTGGGTTCTCTTTTAGGGTCTCTAAGGGTAGCTTTCCAATGCTATCGCGTTGTTTTTTGAGTTTTTCTTCTACCTTTCTCACTATACGGTCATAGTCTTTAGGCAAGGAGGCATAATAGACCATATTTTGTGCGAGCGAAAGGCTATCGAGCTGATATTTCTTATAGATGAACTGTTTCGAGTTGAATTGTAAAGAATCTAGCATTTGGGCTTGTGAAACCTTCATAGATTCTAAAACAGCCAAATCGTAAAGCAGACTTTCCATTTGCTTTTCGTCTAAAAACTTATCGGGTTTGGGTACGATGTTCTTTTTGCAGGCTACTACAATGAGTAGCAAAGCGAATATATAAATGATTTTTCTCATAGTCTTATCTGTTAAAAGTGATGCGTTGCCCCTGAGGCTCTGCAATTACCTTGCCATTGTGGTACACCTCTTTGCCATTTACGAAGGTACTCACTACAGCTGAGTGGAATTGTTGCCCCTCGAGCGGACTCCATCCACACTTGTAGAACAGGTTATTTTTTTGTACCGTCCACTGTGTATCCATATCCACCAAAACAAGGTCGGCGTAATACCCTTCGCGTAAGAAACCGCGGTCTTTTACCTGAAAAAGGATTGCGGGATTATGACACATTTTCTCTACTATCTTTTTGATAGAAATAGTACCTTTATGAGCTTTTTCGAGCATTGCCACAAGCGAGTGTTGCACCAAAGGCGCGCCTGAGGGAATATTTGCATAGCCCTTGCGTTGTTTTTCTTCGAGGGTGTGAGGTGCGTGGTCGGTAGCAATCACATCGAGGCGGTCGTCTAAGAGAGCTTGCCACAGCGCAGTACGGTCATCGGCAGTTTTTACAGCAGGATTCCATTTGATAAAAGCCCCGTGAGTAGTATAATCGTCTTCAGAAAACCACAAGTGATGTACACACACCTCAGCAGTGATTTTCTTGTCCTTTAACGGTATATCGTTACGGAAGAGTTCGGTTTCCTTAGCTGTCGAAAGGTGGAACACGTGGAGGCGTGCACTCGTTTTTTCAGCTAAAGCAATGGCGCGTGAAGAGGACAGATAGCAAGCCTCAGCACTGCGAATATGAGGGTGCATCGCAATAGGGATATCCTCGCCGTACAATTCTTGATAGTGGGCTAAGTTCTTTCGGATAGTTGCTTCATCTTCGCAATGGGCAGCAATTACTAAATCGACATTATTGAAAATAGCTTCTATGGTTTTCTCGTTGTCTACGAGCATATTCCCCGTGGAAGAGCCTAAGAAGAGTTTCACCCCTGCACAAGCATTTTTATCTAAGCGTTTCAGTTCTTCGAGGTTGTCGTTTGTTCCTCCCAAAAAGAAAGAATAGTTAGCAAACGACGATTGTTTGGCAATAGCAAATTTTTCTTCCAAAAGCGGAATAGTTACCGTTTGGGGTACGGTGTTAGGTTGCTCAAAAAAGGTAGTTACACCACCGGCTACTGCCGCACGACTTTCGGTAGCAATGGTAGCTTTATGAGTAAGCCCAGGTTCACGGAAGTGCACTTGATCGTCAATCACCCCAGGAAGGAGGTATTTGCCTTCGGCTTCCACCACCTCATAATTTCCTTTGGGAGTGATGTGGGTACCTATTTGGGCAATGCGCTCTCCCTCAATCAGGAGGTCGCCTTGAAAGAGGGTATTTTCGTTTACGATGATTGCGTTTTTGATGAGGGTTTTCATTTCAATTAATCATTGTACACAAGGTGTTTATACATTCCGCCAGCGAGGGCTTGGTGGTTTACATACGTAAATCCTAAACGGGTGTAAAGGCGTTCGGCAGCGGGGTTTTGTATATCCACGAGTAAGCCTATGGGCTGAGTAGTAACCTTTTTGAGGTGGGCTACCAATTGTGAGCCTATGCCCTTGCCTTGAGCAGTGGGCAATACGCTAAGGGTGTCTATATAAAGTTCACCTTCGGCGGTCTCGTCCTCTAAAACAATATCAATACCATAGCTATTGCGAATGAGCGCCAGTACAGGGGCACGCAAGGTGTGCAACTGCGCTCCATCATAGGCAATAAGCGACCCTATTACGGTGTTGTTTTCTTCGTATACCCAAGCATTCTGGTAGGAATACTGATTGCCTTCCTGCTCAAAGAGATTTTGGAGTAGTGCAATAGCATCTTCTCTATGTTCTTTGCCAATCATCTTATAGACGATTTCTTCCATTGCCTGAAACATCAGAGGGGCAACGGCAGAGGCATCGGTGGGGGTTGCAGGTCGTATCATCAGTTTAAAAATATCAGTTTTTGAATGAGTGGTTCCCCTAAATGTTCGTTGAGGTTATCAATAATCTTGCTCTTGCCATAACTGAGTTCGTTACTGAGTGCAGGCGAGGTAAGGCGGACGTATAACGTACTGCCTTTTAGCTCTACTGAGGAGGTATACTTAGCGATTGCTTTGCCCATCAGTTCATTCCACAGTTCTGGTAACGAGGCTTTCTGTAGTCCGTACGTTAAATGATTTTGTTTGACAATTTGCTGAATGACCTCTGAAAGAGTACTTGTATTTCCGTCCATAAATGCAAAAGTACAAAATAATTGCGAATGACGAGTTACAAATGACGATTTTTTATTTTTCTCTTCTCATAGGACATTTAAAGTTCTAACTTTTTCAATTTCTCCCTTCTTCTAAATATTAGAATATCTCTCTGATGTTTAATTTTATATTACATTAAAAAACAATAAATTATATTCCCAAAAGAAAAAAAACATCACTGAAATTTGCTCAGTAACATTATTCTTTGTAATTATGCATTAAAATTATAAAAACACCAACAAAAATGAAAAAAATAATAATAATTTTTACTATCACTTTAGCAGTGATATCTACTACTTACGCACAAGAAGTAGTAACAGAAACAACAGAAGAGGTGACCGCCAGCAGCACACAAGAACCTATTGTAGTACAAGAAAAAAATCCTCTCTCTAAACGCCTCTTTTTTGGTTTTAGAGGTGGCTTAAATGTATCGACTCTTTCTTTTTCAGAAGTGTATGGCGCTGTAAAGAATGATCAAAATACTTTTTCTCGCTATAATGCTGATCTAGGAATGGGTAGCAAAGCAGGGTTTCATATAGGCGTTTTGGCAGAATATAAAGTAAGTGATAAACTCTTTTTAGAGGGAGGAATTGCTTACTCTAAACAAGGTGCCAAGTGGAAGAAAATAACTATGACTTTTATCGGGACACCTCCGACTATTAACGGAATACAATTGCCTTATAGCATATCTGGAGACGTTAAAGATGCTTCTTTTATTCTTCACCAAATAAATATTCCTTTATGGTTAAAATATGATATCTCATATTTTCGCCCTAAAGTAGGTTTAAATTTTGGTTATGTTGCAAGTATCGCAAGCAAAATTTCACAAAACAATCTCTCTATGGCAATGTCAGAGGATTTAGATAACAGTTTTGACTTTGGAATGGGCTTTGGAATGGAATATAATGTGCCTTCTGGTATCTTCTTTGATATAAACTATATTATAGGGCTTTCAAACCTTAGCGATGCTGATAGCGTTACGCAAGTTAAGTTTAAAAACCGCGTCTTACAATTAGGTGTAGGATATAAGTTTTAATTCCTCTCCATCGAAAACGGCATAGGTAAAGTAGTGTATCCAGTCGCCGGTGTTGATATAAGTGCTACCCTCCCCTACTTTGATAGTCATTGGGAGGTGGCGGTGACCAAAAAGGAAATAGTCGTAATGCTGGGTCTCGAGTTTGCGTTTGCAATACTGTACCAACCATTCGTTATCTTCACCCAAGAAACGCACATCTTCATCACCTGAGATGAGTTTGTTTTTCACTGAGAGGTATTGCGCCAATCGCACGCCTATATCGGGGTGTAACCAGCGGAAGAGCCACTTACAAAACGGATTGGTAAAGACTTTCTTCATCCGCTTGTAGCCTTTATCACCGGGACCTAAACCATCGCCGTGTCCTATCAAGAAGCGTTTGCCTGCACATTCTACTTCTAATGGACGGCGGTATACAGGGATTCCTAATTCTGTTTCAAAATAATCGTTCATCCACAAATCGTGGTTGCCTACGAAAAAGTAGATAGGGATACCACTATCTCGCAGTTCAGCGAGCTTGCCAAGAGTGCGCACAAAGCCTTTGGGGACGACCATTTTGTACTCAAACCAAAAGTCGAAAAGGTCGCCTAAAAGGAATATTGCCCCTGCATCGGCTTTGATAGTATCAAGCCATTGCACAAACTTTGCTTCTCGAGGTTTGCTTTCGGCAGCAGTGGGAACTCCGAGGTGATTATCGGAAGCGAAGTATATCTTTTTATTTTCAGCTAATTCTATGGATAACATTATTTTTTAAGTTATCATTGATACAAAAATGTCTTTTCGTTTCAATGAGCAATTTGATATGGAAAAAAACAGCGTTTTTTTTCCACGTTATACCATACGTGGCAAGAAATGGCGTTTTTTTTCCACGTTATACTTTTTCTCTTTTAAGGAAAGGGTATTGATAAGAATTTGCTCATTAGGTATCGTTTTTACTACCCCTTTCAGTTCAGCTAAATGCCTATGTGAGAGCGTGAGCTGTTTGAGTATCTCACGGGTCTCAATTTCTGGTGGAGGTGGTAATAAGGGTAATGTAAAATCTGTTTTCATTATCAAACATTCATCAGTTCAGTGAGGTCTTTTTGTAAAAACTCGGTATCGACATAAACTTCCTTGGGGTTTTGTGGGTTGTAATACACATTGATATAGCCCTGTACATTCAGCTTTACTTGTGCCACACTAGCATCTATATCGGCAACAGTAGTTTGATATACTTTTACAGGAGTGCTACTTTTGTCGTAACATCTTATATAACTGAGTTTCATTTTTTCTTCTCCTAACTGTAATTTATTAAATAACATTGCTTCTGTAAAAAGCATTGTTTCCTCAAAATCGCTTTTCATACGATTGTCTTCTACGGCGTGCAAATCGAAGGTAGTATTTTCATTCATCACATCGCAATGGTCAGCATCAACACACACCTTTTGCCAATTGTTCCGAATATAGTCCGGAGTATTCTTCTTTAACGAATTTTGTGCAAACGAATTGTGTAAACGCTTTATGATGTTCCTTTTGTAAAACAAAAGAATAATGAGTACTATAATTAATAGAATAAGCCCCATAATATATTGTTTTTATGTTATTAATACGTCGTATTATCTGAGGCGAACCATTCGGCATAGGAGCTTTCGGTTTCGCATAGGCGTACTGAAAAGAGCTCGACTCCGGCGGGTAGTTGGTAGGCGATGCGTCGGGCAAAGTCGGTTACAAGGTTCTCGCTGGTGGGCTGATAGGGCACGGTGATGATGCGATGACCTTTGGCGCGCAGTTCTTCGGCTAATGCCTTGTGAGGTGAATGTTCGTTGAAGACCATAGCGTGGTCGAACGCTTCGATGATTTGCTCCTGCACGATGCGTTTGAGGTCGCCAAAGTCTATTACCATACCGTTTTTCACGTTATGGGGGTCGGTAATAGGTTCGCCTATGACAGTTACGTAGAGCTTATAGCTGTGTCCGTGCAGGTTTTTGCATTTGCCATCGTAGCCGTAGAGCGCGTGTCCTGCTTCAAAATCGAATTTTTTAGTAATACGAATCATAGTTTAGGTATTTAGAATATAGGAATTAAAGTGCAAAGGTATGAAATAATTAGGAAATTAGAAAATTTGGAAATGAGAGAATTGGAAAATTAGCAAATTAGCAAATGAGAGAATTAGCAAATGGGGAGGGTTGAGGAGTTCGGAAGAAAACGGAATTTTCCAAAAGTAGGTTAAGGGGTGTTTTGATGAAAAAAGGCTTTTAGGAGGGTGGGGTTAGCTTATAGAGAGCTTATAGGAAGCTTATACGAATCTTGGACGATTGGTATAGGAAGGGTATATAAGTAATTGACTTATAACGTGATATAACAGTGCTAAAAATGTTAAAATCGGGGTTTCGAGGCGAAAGAAAAGGGAAGAGGTGATAGACCTTAGGCTATAGGTACTAGGGAGGAGTATGACGAAAAAGGGAAGGAATGACGAATGACAGGGTGATGTGAAGCATAGCGCGATGATAGATTAACTTTAGTAAAGTGTAGGGAATAAAGGCATTGAGAAATTGGTAATTTGAGAAATTATCAGTATTTTTGCATCTATTAAAATCACATTTATTAAATATCAATAAGTAATGAGAAGGGTATTTTTGTTTTGGCTATTAGCTTGCTCTTTTGTTCAAGGGCAGACTTCTATTTGTATAGGTGAACAATTATCGGTTTCTTCTAAAGTGTTAGGTGAAACGCGTACTATAAGTGTGTATTTGCCTGATTCGTATTACGACTCTACTTTAAAAAAGACAAACTATCCTGTGGTGTATCTGCTTGATGCAGAAACAAACTTCAACTATTTTACTACTTTGATGGAGAAATTGGCTCAGGGAATCCCTAATGTACCTGAAATGATTGTCATTGGAATTGAAAACACACAGCGCGAAAGGGATTTTGGGAGCGATAGTGACCGTTTTTGGCAGTTTGTGGCTGATGAGCTTATTCCTTTGGTTAAAAAGCAATACAGATGTAGTGATTTTCGCATTTTAGTAGGTCACTCATTGAGCGGATTGGCGGTGGTTTCAGCTCTTAACAAACATACGGAGCTATTTAATGCTTATATTGTACACGACCCGAGTTTATGGTGGGGTAATAATGATGGGGTGCAGCTGTTTGAGGCGAGTAAAGGGAAGGATTTTAAACATAGGATTTTTTATTTATCGTATTCGGGGAAGAAGGTGCGCAACAATGGACGCAGTAGGCATCGGGAGGCGATAGAGGCGGTGCAAGCAATGGCGACAAAGGGAGATTTTAAGAATTTAGAGACTTATTTTGTTGAATACCCCAACGAGAATCACGGCACAATACAAGTGGTAGGAAATATGGATTTGATGCGGAGGCTTTTTGCAGAGATGTTCATCGACCGCAATGATATTGAGGAGAATCCAGCAGTTATCCAGCAGCGGTATGAGGCGCTTTCTAAAAGGTTACATTATAAGTTTGTGCCGAGTGAGAAGTATTTGAGAAATACCGAGAAATGGCTGAAGAAAGTAAAAAGTGAAAAGTAAAAATAGAAAAGGTGCTTAGAGAGATTGTCTTCTAAGCACCTTTTTGTTTTATTATTTGAAGTGACCGATAGCGTTGATGAAAGAAGCGCCTTTTACAGTGAGACCTTTGGTGGCTACATTGGTAGCAGGATCAATTACATAGATAGCAGGGTCACTGTTTTTTACATTTACTGGTAGATAGACTTTACCATTGTAGACAGCAAGCTCTACGGGGTTTGACGTCATATTGGCAAAATCAGAGAGAGCTGGCAGTCCGGTTACCCAGTTGAAAGATTTAGCTTCCATATCTACAATAGCAAAGCGGTTTACATCTACTCCATTGAGGGCAGCTTTTGAAGCATCATTAAAGAACTCAAGCAAGAACTTATTACCGGTGATATGCCATACACGACGGAAGATTCCGTTATTGGATACTGCAGAAATATCAAAGAAGTAAGAGCTATCAAAGTCGGTAGCGCCTTGTTTGATACGCAAAGCACCTGCAGGTTTTGTTGAAGCAACATCGGGGGTTTGAGGAGCTTTTACTTTAGGAGGATTCTTAGCAATTGCTCCTGAGAACACATATACATCGCCATTATCGGCTTTACCCATTTCTAACAAATATTGAGATTTGAAACGACCTGCGCTATAGCTGAGCTTATCGCTTTTATAGCTACGTTTGAGGTTCAAATCTTTATCGAGTACTCCTACATACACTACATCGGGATTGTGGATTTTACCGGTACTTGAACCTTGAGCTACTTGTACATCTTTGTAATCAGAAACTATCATACCGCTGAAGAACTCACCGTTACCATTGTCTAAGATACCAGCAAACGACACAATTTCTTGAGTAGAAGAGGAGGTGTTCATCTCAGGAAGGAGATTTGCTGTATGGATAGTTTTGGTAAAAGCTTTGGTATAATTGTTGGCATTGCGGAAGTTGAAGGTTGCACCGTCCTTTTTGCCTTCGTATTCTTGTCCGCCTACTACAGTTATCCAATAATCACCAAAGAAACCGAAAGTAGTAGCACGTTCGGCTACGTCAAAATCAGTAAGATGTTTTACACCTTGAGCTGTTTTTTCGTAAGAAATACCAATACCAGCTCCTTTAAAGCCATAGGATAGACCTACTGCTGTGTTCTTGTTGAACTGCCAGAAATAGCCATTAGCTTCTTTGAATTGTTCTTGGTTAGCAGAAAGAGGGAGTTCACCATTTTCTACGTTTTTAGCGACCAATAGATAACGAGTTTTATTTTGATCACCTCCAGCATCGATGAAGAAGTTAGCTCCCTCTGCAGGAGGAGGAACTGGAGTATTATCGTCTTTTTTGCAAGACGTAAGGGCTACGAAGCTAACTAATGAGCCTACAAGTAGCGTTTTTTTGAATGTTTGAAAATTGATATACATATATTTAGAAATTAGTTGTTAGAAATTAGGGGTTAGTAGAATCGGTAGGAGAGTTTTGCATAGAAAGCGCGACCGGCTTTTTGGAGGCTGTAGTTATCGTACAACAATTCATCGGTGATATTTTTGGCTTCTACGGAAAAACTTAACCGTTTGTTAGGAGTGTAGTAGGTAAGACTCACGTCGTGAGAAAGTTGGCGAGGGACTTTAATTTTTGTTCCTTCGCTTTGCCACGAGGTAAAAAACTCTTCGGTGAAAAAGAGATTATAGTTTAGTGATAGTCTGTCGTGTTTAGCAATCAGGCTTTCTATATTACAAGTAGCATCGGCGTTGCCAAATAGATAAGGCATATTGGGCAAACGGTCGTTATAGATAGCAGAAGGGCGACCTGTTTCAGTAAATTCTTCTTTGTTGCGCAAGTTCATATAAGACAAGTTGCCACCTACTGAAAATGCATCTTTATAGAAGAAATAGCGCAGGGTAGCATCGACTCCCATATTGAGTACCTTACCGTGATTTCGGCTTCCTGCGGAGCCTTCATTAGCTCCTGCACTGATAATACTTCTGATGATATAATCTTTGATATAACGATAGGCAAAACCCACTTCTATTAAGAATGAATGCACTTTGAACGCAGGTTGATAAGAGAGATTTACATTCAGGTTATCGCTATTTTCGGGTTTGAGCTTATAGTTGCCAATCTCTAAATCGCCATCGCCAAAGAGTTCGGTATCAGTAGGTAGACGGAAGCTTTTTTCATAAGAAAGTTTGGCTTGTAGAGGCTTTAAGAGCTGATAAGTAGTCGCCCCACCATACCCCCAAGCCTGAGTGTGATGAGTTTCCTCTTCATATACCGCGCGACTTCCATATCCACTAACAATCACTGGACCTGTTACAGCTGTATTGTAATATTTACCGAAAGCTAATATATTCCAACGCTCAGAGGGGGTGAACTTATATGATAATCCAGAGATATTTTTCTCATTGACACGCCTCATAAAATCGGAATCGAGGGTATAGTTGGTAATGAGCATATTTTTGTTACGCCGAATGTAATTACTGAATGTGTGTGTGAGTTGAAAAGAGTGTTTTTCATTGAGTTGATAGTCTAAATGAGAAGTGATGTAACCCGTTTTACCTTCAAAAATGGTATTCTGGAGTTGTGATTCACCACGAGTAACCATTGGTTCATACTCACCCGTCCAGCTATAACGGCGAGCTTCTTCATCTACATTCTGAGTGGTGGTAAAGTCATAACGTCCTGTAAGGAAGAAAGAGAGACCGTTGAGGATATTCTTTTTCTCATATTCTACTGAAGATGAATAGTTATGAGATTTGCGGTACTTACCTCCGAAGACTTTTTGCATTAGGTTGGCGTTTTGGAGTTGTTTATCCTCTTGACTATAATTAAGTGCAAAAGAAAGTTTATCAGCCCATTTTTCATCGAAGATATTCACACGACCTATGATAGCCTCGTTGTGATAACGGTCGTGAAAGCGTTTGAACCACCGTTTTTCTTTAGAGTAAGAGCCTGTTTGGAGGTCGAGATATTCGGTAAATACTTTATAGCTGTTATCGGAGTAATTTTGGTAAGCATTGAGTTCTACACTGATGTTATCGGTGAGGAATTGCCCGAGGTTTAAGGTACTTTTATGGGTGTTGAAAGAACCAAAAGTATAGGAAAGATTGCCGTAGTTGTATCGGCTTTTGCGTGTTACTACATTGATAGCGCCCCCAAGAGCATCGGCACCAAAAGTAACAGGCACCACACCTTTGTAAATTTCGATACGTTCGATAAGTTCAGCGGGAATATTGTTAATACGAAAAGAGGCATTCGCTTCGTTCATAGGTACCCCATCGATAAAGATACGCACGTGACGACCGGTAAAGCCATTGAGATTGATTGCTGTCTCTGCCCCTACCCCACCGGTTTCGCGCATCTTCACTCCCGACACACGGGCAAGCATATCGGCAGCATTGCTGTTGAGATTGCGGAGCTGTTGGGCTTCGATAGCCACCACGTTGTAAGCTGCTTTTTGCACTTGCTTGATAGGTGATTGCCCTGTGAGCACAACCTCACTGAGTTGCGTAACTTCTTCTTCAACAGGTTGAGAGAAGAGTTGAGTTGCACAAAAAGAAGTGAGTAAAAGGATTATATTTTTAGGTGATAAAGGCATTAATATTATTTCTGATGAGAAAAAAAGAGGGTGCAAAGATAGTAAATAAAATGGAATGATTCTAAAAAAATAGAAAATATTTAATGTTAATAATCTCAGAAGTGCTAATAATCAACCTTTATGAAGTTTCAAACTTTGGCAAAGTGTGTATTGTTAAAAGTGATACATAGGAGTTTTTAGATTTTTAGGAAAATCTCGGAGGGACTAGGCTTTTCGGAAGAAAGTTTGGAAGAGAGCAGAGAGCTAAGGAGGTTCGGAAGAAAACGGAGAAGTTCGAAATAAGGTTAAAGTGATTTTTGGTGAAAAAAGGGTGTAAGGAGGGTGGGGTTAGCTTATAGAGAGCTTATAGGAAGCTTATACGAATCTTGGACGATTGGTATAGAAAGGGTATATAAGTAGTTGACTCATAATATAATACAGTGACACGAAAAATGGTAAAAACGGGGTTTCGAGGCGAAAGAAAGAGAATCCTCTCCCCTGCCCTCTCCCAAGGAGAGGGGGAGTAGTGACCAGTAGAGAGCGACGAAAAAGGGGAATGTGGGGACGGAAAGGAGATGGGATAATTAGGGAATTAGCAAATTTAGAAATGAGAAAATGGGGTGGTGCGAGCCGCACGAACAGTTAAATTAGGAATTTTGAAAATTAGAAAATGGGGAGGTGGGAAGCCTTAATCCATAGGCACTAGGGGAAGTATGACGAAAAAGGGAACAAATGACGAATGACGAGGGACGAATTGAGTTGGACGTAAAGGAAGTGTAGCTTACGCTACAGAAATCTTACAAATCTTAAAAAAATCAAACAAATAGGCAACAAGTTGCCTGAATGTCTGGCACAGATTAAACGGATAGTCTTTCAATTGATAAATGTGATGGGTACAAATTGACAACTGCGTTGCTAGATTTCACAGATTACAATGTAAACACAGGTGTGAATTAGTATTGATATATATAGAACTGACGGTGATTAACAAAACATTTATATCCAAAAATATGTGAGATATTGGAAAAAAGTGTACCTTTGCAGTCTCTTATTACTCATACTACCCTGCTAACGCAGACTTTACTTAAAAAATGAAACTTTTCTATTCTAAAATACTCCTCTTTGGCGAGTATGGCATTATCAAGAACTCCAAAGGCTTGGCAATCCCCTATAACTTTTATAAGGGGACACTGAAGAAGTGTGAGCCACACCAGCAGTGCGAATCGCACAGAGAGAAAGAAGAAGAGGCTCGCAAATCGAATGAGGCTTTGCGGGAGTTCGCTACTTACTTACAAAACCTTATGGAGGAAGAAAACCCGATTGTGCGCTTCAATCTTGAAAAGCTCAATGCTGATATAGCAGAGGGTATGTACTTCGATAGCAGTATCCCACAAGGCTATGGCGTGGGCAGTAGTGGCGCCTTGGTAGCTGCTATTTACAGCGAATATGCTATTGAGCCTATCAGTGCAATGGAAAACCTTACCCGCGAAAAGCTATTGCAACTGAAAGCGATTTTTGGCAAGATGGAATCGTTCTTCCACGGCACTTCTTCGGGCTTAGACCCACTGAACAGCTACCTGAGTTTGCCGATACTTATCAATTCGCACGACCATATAGAGCCTACGGGCATTCCCTCACAAACGCCTAACGGAAAAGGCGCGGTGTTTTTGCTCGACAGTGGTGTGATAGGCGAAACTGCTCCTATGGTACGTATCTTTATGGAGAATATGAAGAACGAGGCTTTCCAGAAGATGCTCAAAGATGAGTTTATCAAATATACCGATGCTTGTATAGATGACTTTTTGAAGGGGCGATTTAAATCGCTGTTTGGGAATATCAAGAGTCTATCGGGCATTGTGCTGAACCACTTCAAACCGATGATTCCGAAGGAGTTTCACACGCTCTGGAAACAGGGAATCGACTCGGGCGATTATTTCTTAAAACTATGTGGTTCGGGGGGTGGAGGCTATATTTTGGGCTTTACTGAGGACTTAGAGAAAGCCAAGCAAGCTCTTAGCAACCATAAATTAGAAGTAGTATATCAATTTTAAAACCTATATAAAGGCGTGCCTATGCAACGCCTTTTCTTATTTGTAAATGAGTGACACTATCAAACACGAGTGCGGGATTGCTCTTATCCGCTTGCTCAAACCTTTGGAATATTACAAAGAAAAATACGGCTCTGCCTTCTATGGCGTCAATAAAATGTACTTGATGCTGGAAAAGCAACACAACCGCGGGCAAGATGGTGCAGGAGTGGCGAGCATCAAACTGAATATGCAACCCGGAGAACGCTATATCAGTAGGATTCGTTCCAACGAGGCGCAACCGGTGCAGGATATCTTTACGCGCATCAACCAGCGTATCAACGAGGGGTTTAAGGCGAATCCTGCACTGAAAGACAATGTGGCATTGCAGAAAAGAGAACTCCCCTACATAGGCGAAGTGATAATGGGACACGTGCGCTACGGTACCTTTGGCAAGAACAGCATCGAGAATGTGCACCCCTTTTTGCGCGAAAACAACTGGATATACCGCAACCTGATTATGGCGGGTAACTTCAATATGACCAATGTAAACGAGCTCTTCGACAACCTCGTACACCTTGGACAACATCCCAAAGACAAAACCGACACTGTGATTGTAATGGAAGGTATCGGTCATTTCTTAGACGATGAGGTAGAAAAACTCTATCTCCAACTGAAAGAAGAGGGCTATACCAAACAGGAAGCGTCGCCTTTTATTGCCGAACGGCTGAATATAGAACGCATCTTGAAGCGCGCAGCTAAGTATTGGGACGGTGGTTATGCAATGGAAGGAATGATAGGTAACGGCGATGCTTTTGTACTCCGCGACCCTGCGGGTATTCGTCCGGCGTTTTACTATCGAGATGAAGAAGTGGTAGTGGTAGCGTCGGAACGTCCGGCTATACAAACGGTCTTCAATGTAAAATACGAGAATGTACACGAGTTACCGCCTGGGAATGCGATTATCATCAAGAAGAGTGGAGAGGTGGCAGTAAAAGAGATACTTACCCCAAGAGTACGCAAAGCCTGTTCGTTTGAGCGCATTTACTTCTCTCGTGGTAGCGACCAAGATATTTACCGCGAACGCAAGATGTTGGGCAAGTTGCTCTTTCCTCGCATTGCCCAAGCGATAGACCACAACTTGAAAGATACGGTTTTTGCTTATATTCCTAACACGGCTGAAACATCGTATTTGGGACTTATAGAAGCAGCCGAACAATACCTCAACGAGCAGAAAGCAAAACAATTAGCAACCGCGACTCAAAGTGAAATTCTTAGGATTCTCTCTGAAAAAGTACGCACTGAAAAGGTAGCGATTAAAGATGTGAAGTTGCGCACCTTTATTACCGAAGACAGTAGCAGAGACGACCTTGTGGCGCACGTGTATGACATTACCTACGGTTCGGTACAAAAAGGCGACACTTTGGTAATTATAGACGATAGTATTGTGCGGGGTACGACCCTTAAAAAAAGTATTTTGAGCATATTAGGAAGGTTAGAGCCCAAAAAGATAGTGATCGTCTCTTCGGCACCTCAAATACGCTATCCCGATTGTTATGGGATAGATATGGCGCGTTTAGAAGACCTTGTAGCGTTCCAAGCTGCTTTGGCTTTACACCACGAAAGAGGGACTTACCACATCATAAAAGAAGTGTACGAAAAGTGCCTCACCCAAGTAGCGCTAAGTGATGACAAGGTAGTGAATTACGTAAAAGAAGTGTATGCTCCTTTCAGCGATGAAGAGATTTCGGACAAGATAAGAGATTTGCTTTTGCCAAAGAACTTCGGCTCAGAAGTAGCAGTAATCTTCCAAACGGTAGACAACCTGCATAAGGCTTGCCCTAAGAATTTGGGCGATTGGTATTTCACAGGTGATTACCCTACCAATGGTGGCAATAGGGTAGTGAATAGGGCGTTTATTAACTTTTATGAAGGGAATAAAGAGAGGGCGTACTGATATATGAGGGTAATTAGGAAATGAGAAAATGAGGAAATTAGAGAATTAAATAAATTAGGTGTGAGTAAAAAGTAGTGGCGGGTATTAGGGTGAAAGACGAGGGTTGCTCGGAGGTGGAGCGGAGGTAAGATAAAGGTAGGGCGAACGATGAGTGGCTCTACAGTGGGTCTACAGTGGCTCTACAGTGGCTCTACAATGAATGATGAACGAAGGAAAGGTGAAAGTAAATGGGTTTTAAATACTGTTTTGTTTGTATCGTTTTAATTTATTACCTTTGCAGTTCATATTACCTTATCATTTCATTGAGCAACTATGAACATCGCTTTTGACGCTAAACGGGCTTTCCATAACACACGCGGACTGGGGAATTACAGTCGGGATTTGATTCGCATACTACAAGAACACAAGGTGGGGCATTTATACCTCTTCAACCCACAAAAACGCGAAATTCAGGGAGTGGTGATTGATGAATACACCACTGAAATCACTCCACAATCTTTCTTCTGGCGCAAGCTAAAATCATTATGGCGCAGTGTAAAAATCACTGATATAGCTAAACAACTTCCCATTGATATTTATCACGGACTTTCAGGAGAAATTCCTAAGGGAATTTATAAACACATACCTACGGTAGTTACTATTCACGACCTTATTTTTATGCGTTATCCTGAACTGTATTCGTTTTTCGACAGAAAAATACATTATCGCAAGTTCTTGTATGCCGCACAACATTCAGAACACATCATCGCTATTAGTGAACAGACTAAACAAGATATCATCAGCTATTTAGGTATTTCAGAAGAGAAAATAACGGTGGTATACCAAGGCTGTCACCAAGCTTTTAAGAAAATATATACCGAAACACAGAAGGAAACTATACGCAAAAAATATCATCTTCCCGAAAAATTTGTATTGAACGTAGGGGCTATTGAGCCCCGCAAGAACGCACTTGAAATAGTGAAAGCTATTGAACCTCTGCGAGATATTTCGTTAGTTTTGGTGGGTAAGCAAACGGCTTATTACCAACAAATAGAGGCGTATTGTGAAGCACACCAACTTAAAGACCGCGTGCAAGCACTGAGTAACGTACCTATGGAAGATTTAGCGATTATCTACCAGCTTGCTGAGGTATTTTGTTATCCTTCGATTTTTGAGGGTTTTGGGATTCCTATTATAGAAGCGTTATTTAGCAAAACCCCTGTAATTAGTTCACAGGGCAGTTGTTTTGCCGAAGCAGGTGGAACACATTCGGTTTATGTGAACTTACAGAACGCTGAAAAAGAGATACGTAAAGCCATTGTAAGCATTACTACCGATGAGGAGTTGCGCAGGCAAATGGTAGAAGAGGGTTACCGACACGCTCAGCATTTTACCGACGAGGCAGTGTTTGAAAACTTGATGAAAGTGTATAAAAAAGTAAAAAGTGAGCAGTAAAAGATAAAAATACGACAGCTAAAAACTTATTTAACTTATTGACTTTATGATGTATCATAAATTTTTCTTAAAAAAAAGTAAAGAAAAATTTGTTTGTATGAAAAACTTCTGTACCTTTGTACCAATTTTAACACTTATAAAGCAATAAAAGATGAGAAAGATGATCTTGTTGATGAGCGCTTTTGCTATGCACCTCGCTATGGCACAGCAACAAAGCTCGCCTGATGGCAATGTAGTACTCACTTTTTCACTGAAAGCTGATGGAACGCCTTCGTATAAGGTGACTTACAAAAACAAAGCAGTGATCAACGAAAGTACTTTGGGCTTTACTCTTAAAAAAGCCGAACCATTGACCCAAAATCTTAAAAAAGTCGAACCATTGACCCAAAACTTTAAAGTAGTAGACACCAAAAAGTCTACTTTCAAGGAAACGTGGAAACCTGTATGGGGAGAAGAAAGCGAGATTCTCAACCATTACAACGAACTTCTCGTACAATTACAACAAGAGAAGACCCACCGAAAAATGAACATTCGTTTTCGCGTGTACAACGAGGGAGTGGGCTTCCGCTATGAGTTCCCTTCACAAAAAGAACTCACCTATTTTGTAATAGAGGAAGAACTCTCGCAGTTTGCGATGACCGGAGACCACACCGCTTGGTGGATTCCTGGGGACTACGATACCCAAGAATACGACTATACGGAAAGTAAGCTCTCCGAAATTCGCGGATTGATGAAAGAAGCTGTTACCGAGAACGTATCTCAGTTTGTTTTCTCACCTACCGGCGTACAAACTTCCTTAATGATGAAAACCAAAGACGGCTTGTATATCAATCTTCACGAAGCTGCCTTGGTAGACTACTCGCTGATGAACCTGAACTTAGACGACAAGACCTTCACCTTCCAATCGTGGCTAACGCCCGATGCAGAGGGAGCTAAAGGTTACTTAATGGCACCTTGCCACAGTCCTTGGCGTACTATTATGGTGAGTGATGACGCTCGTAAAATCTTAGCGTCACGCCTTATTCTCAACCTCAACGAACCTTGCGCTATTGCCGACACTTCTTGGATTAAACCTGTAAAATACGTGGCTGTTTGGTGGGAAATGATTACCGGTAAAAGCTCTTGGAGCTATACCAACGACCTTCCTGCAGTAGACCTTAATACGGTGGATTACACCAAAACCAAACCTAATGGTACCCACGGTGCTAACAACGAGAACGTGCGCAAATATATCGATTTTGCAGCGAAACACGGCTTCGACCAAGTGCTTGTAGAAGGTTGGAATATAGGTTGGGAAGATTGGTTTGGTCACAAAAAAGACTATGTGTTTGACTTTATAACTCCTTACCCCGACTTCGACCTTAAAGCACTGAACGACTACGCGCACTCTAAAGGCGTGAAACTGATGATGCACCACGAAACTTCGGGCTCTACGCGCAACTACGAGCGCCATATGAAAGCCGCTTACGAGTTGATGAACCAATACGGTTACAATGCCGTAAAAAGCGGGTATGTAGGCGATATCCTCCCTGTGGGTGAACACCACTATAGCCAATCGACTATTAACCACTACCTTTATGCGATTAAAGAAGCTGCCAAACACAAAATAATGGTGAATGCTCACGAAGCAGTACGCCCTACTGGTCTCTGCCGTACTTACCCGAATATGATAGGTAACGAATCAGCTCGTGGTACTGAGTACGAGGCTTTTGGTGGTAACAAAGTATTCCACACCACTATCTTGCCTTTCACTCGTTTGCAAGGGGGCCCTATGGACTATACTCCTGGTATCTTCGAAACTGAGGTGAAGAACGTAAACCCTAACAACAACAGCCAGGTGCGCACTACTTTGGCACGCCAATTAGCGTTGTATGTAACGATGTACAGTCCGCTACAAATGGCAGCCGACTTGCCAGAGAACTACGAGAAGCATATGGACGCTTTCCAATTCATTAAAGATGTACCCGTAGATTGGCAAAAGAGCGTATACCTTGAAGCAGAACCAGGACGTTATATCACCATTGCGCGTAAAGATAAACACAGCAACGATTGGTACGTAGGTTGTACGGCTCACGAAGGCGGACATACCTCAGAGCTTCTGCTCAACTTCTTGGACAAAGGCAAGAAGTATGAAGCTACTATCTATGCCGATGCCAAAGATGCCAACTGGAAAACCAATCCGAAGGCATACACCATCACTAAACAAAAAGTAAATGCTAAAACAAAGCTAAAACTCACTGCCGCTCAAGGCGGAGGGTATGCGATACAAATTAGAAAATTAGAAAATTAGAAAATGAGAGAATTAGAGAATTAGCAAATGAGAAAATTAGAAAATTAAAGAATGACCAATTTATGGATAAACCGAATATAATTTTAGAAAAGACTTTCTTGTTTTCTCTTAGAATTATTGAGCTATGTAATGTTTTGGAAGAGAATAGAAAGTATGCTATTGCAAACCAATTATTAAGGTCGGGTACTTCCATAGGAGCTAATATAAGAGAAGCTCAGAATGCTGAAAGTCAGCAGGATTTTATTCATAAGTTTAAAATCGCGTCTAAGGAAGCTGAAGAAACAATGTATTGGTTAGATTTGTGTTTGTATTCGAGGGATTATCCTAACACAGAAACGGAAAAGGAAGAACTATTAAGTATTATTTATATTATTAATACTATTATAGGAACAATGAAGAAGAAATTAGAGAATGGGAAAATGAGGAAATGAGAGAATGAGAAAATTTGAATTTGCTAATTTACTAATTCACAAATTTTCAAATTAATATTATTATATATGAAAGTAAAAATGAACAAACTACTTTGTACAGTAATGTTTTTCTTGTGCGTAGCTTTTGGTTATGCACAGCAAATCACTGTAAAAGGAACAGTGAAAGACGGCTCTGGACAACCTTTGATGGGTGCCAGTGTGCTTGTAAAAGGTACCTCTCACGGTACTGCTGCCGATTTTGACGGTAATTTTGAGTTAAAAGTAGACAAAGGGGTTACCCTTGTGGTCTCATCAGTAGGCTATAAAAGCCGAGAAGTAGCTGCTAAAGCAGGTACTATGAACATCGTTCTCCAAGAGGATACGCAACAATTGGAAGACGTGGTAGTCATTGGGTATGGTGCTATAAAGAAAAAAGACTTAACAGGCTCTGTAAACTTGGTGACCGACAAAGACTTTAACAAAGGTCAAACCCTCTCTGCCGACCAATTGTTACAAGGTAAAGTAGCAGGGGTACAAATTACCTCCGCTGGTGGTGCTCCTGGTGGTGAGCAAAATATCCGTGTGCGTGGTACAGGGTCTCTTACTTTGAACTCTAATCCACTTGTAGTAGTAGATGGTATACCAATGAACGATGGAGCTGTTGGCGGTTCACGTAGTATTTTGAACTCTATCAACCCCGAAGATATTGAGAGTATGACCGTACTAAAAGATGCTTCATCTACCGCTATCTACGGTTCACGTGCTGCCAATGGGGTAATTATGATTACCACCAAAAAAGGAAAGATGAACCAAGATACCCAAGTAGTGGTAAATTCTAGTATCTCTTTAAGCCAAGTATCCGATTATGTAAACCTCCTATCTGCTGATGAGTTCCGTGCCTTAGTAAACCAAACTGGTACTGCTGCTCAAAAAGCAATATTAGGTGATGCCGATACTAATTGGCAAAAAGAAATCTACCAAATAGCACCTACTACCAATACAACTGTAGGTATTTCGGGAGCTCTTAAGTCTATGCCTTACCGCCTTTCTGTAGGACATACTTATGCCGATGGTATTCTCAAAACTGATAAATTCCAACGTGCAACGGCTAAATTGTCTTTAACTCCTCAGTTCTTTGATAAATCATTGCGCACTGAGTTCAACGTATCAGGTTCTTTTATCAAAAACCGCTTTGCCGATAAAGGGGCTATAGGTGCTGCTATTGAGTACGACCCTACACAACCTGTACGCATTAACTCTACTCGCTACAACGGTTACCACACTTGGCTTGACAATACAGGCAGCAAAAATAACAATGCTCCTTCTAACCCATTGGCATTGCTTAACTTGCGTGATAATACTTCTACTGTAAACCGTTTGATTTCTAACGTAAAAGTAGATTATAACTTGCCTTTCTTCAAAGATATTACGGCTACTATCAATGCAGGTATTGATTATACTAAGAGTAACGGTGATGACATTACCGATCCTCGTATGCCTTCCTCATCAAGTACTTTCAATGGGGTACACGATCATTATACACATATTGCCTCTAATGCCCTATTTGATGCCTATGCAAACTATATGAAAGAAATTGGTAAACACAACCTATCTCTTATGGTGGGACACTCTTACCAACGTTTTTACTTCAGTAAAGAATCAAAAAAAACTGAATCTTTTATCGGTCAAAGTGACATTGTAAAACCGGTAGACGACAAGAGCCGAAATGTACTTATCTCTTTCTTCGGTCGTGCTAACTATAGCTTCAACGATCGCTATATGCTTACAGCTACCCTCCGTGCCGATGCTTCTTCTAAATTGAACCCAGACGACCGTTGGGGTTACTTCCCTTCTGTAGCCTTGGCTTGGAATGTGAAAAACGAGTCTTTCTTAAAAGAAAAAGAAAAAGTAAACGAACTTAAACTCCGTATCGGTTATGGTGAAGTAGGGAACGTAAATGGTCTCGGCGACTATCTATTCCTCACTCGCTATGTAGGTAGTATCAATGAAGGTGCTTATTATCAAATAGGTAATCGTTATATTGCTACCGCTCGCCCTGAGAGTGTGAATAAACACCTCAAATGGGAAATCGGTAATACTCTCAACGCTGGTATCGACTATGGTTTCTTTGGCAATCGCTTCTTCGGTAGCATCGATGTATATCGCAAGCTCACCAAAGACCTTATTGCCGAAGCTAACGTAGCTCCATTTACGAACTATGGTAGCCGTATCGCCAGCAACATCGGCGATATGGAAAACAAAGGGATTGAAGCTATTGTAAGTGTAGTGCCTGTGCGCAATGATGAGAAAAATATCAACTGGACACTCACTTATAACGTTGCTTACAACAAGAACGAAATCACCAAACTTACCAACCTTCAAAACGTAGGAGGTATTAATGGAGGTACTGGGAATACTGTACAACGCCACCAAGAAGGCTATGCCCCTTACACTTTCTTCCTCTATGAACAAGTATATGGTGCTGACGGTATGCCTATTGAAGGGGCTTATGTAGATAGAAACAATGATGGCAAAATAGATGAAAACGACCGTTATATGGGTAAATCTCCTTATGCCGATATCACTATGGGACTTACTACCAACCTCACCTACAAACAGTGGGATTTGAATATCGCTACCCGTGCAAGCCTTGGTAACTATGTGTACGACAACGTTTCATCTGCCAATGCATCGCTTGACCGCGTGTATTCCGATAACATTTTGCGCAATACACCAAGTACTTACTACGACACTTTGTTAAGTCAGCGTAAAACGCAAACAATGCTTAGCGATATGTATTTACACGATGCGTCTTTCTTCAAGATAGACAATATCACCTTAGGTTACAACTTCCCTGAAGCTAACAAACTAAAAGTACGCCTCTATGCAACTATGCAAAATGTACTTACCCTTACTAAATACAAAGGATTAGACCCAGAAGTATTATCTGTGGATGCGAATAACAGAGCAACTTCAGGTATTGATAACAACGTATACCCACGTCCTAAAACTTACCTATTTGGTATTAACTTAAATTTCTAAGCGTATGAAAAGTAATTATATCAAAATATGGGGATTGGCAGCAGCTTTGTCTCTCAGCAGTTGCTTGAAAGACTTAGACCAAGACCCCTCTATCGACCCAGATAGTAAAACTGAAAATTCAGTAAAATCAAACTTAGAAGAAGCAGAACAAGCTTTAGCAAAAATATATGCTTCTTTAGCTCTCACAGGACAACAAGGACCTACGGGGTCTCCCGATGTACAAGGAATTGACGAAGGTACTAGCCAGTTTACCCGATTGTTGTTCTATATGCAAGAACTCCCTACCGATGAAGCTGTAGTAGCGTGGAGCGACCCTGGCGTGCCCGATTTCCACAATATGAACTGGACTCCCAGCAATGGTATCATCGAAGGTATGTACTACCGTTTGGCGCAAACCGTTTCATTTGCTAATTCATTTATTTCAACTAACCAAGACAGCCAGTTTCAGGAAATGAAAACTTACGGAGTAGCCGAAGCACGTTTTATCCGTGCTTATGCCTATTATTACTTGATGGATTTATTTGGGGCAACTCCTATTGTAACTGAAGTGAAAGACAAACTTACTGAAAGCGACCGTAAAAGCCGTACAGAGGTGTTTGATTTCATTGAAAGTGAACTCAAAGCTATTGAGAACGAACTCAAAGCTCCTAAAACCAATCAATACGGACGTGTAGATCAAGCAGCTGCTTGGGCTTTGCTCTCTCGCTTGTACCTCAATGCCGAAGTGTATACAGGCAATGCTCGTTGGGCTGATTGTATGACCTATGCTAAAAAAGTAATCGACAACGGTAGCTATACTTTAGTAAATGATTACAACTATTTATTCTTAGCCGACAATGATACCAATGGCGCTCAAAACGAGAATATCTTTACTGCCAATTTCGACGGTTTGAACTCTCAAACGTGGGCAGGAAGTACTTTCTTAGTACACGCCGCTATTGGGGGGGATATGAATGCCGAGAACTACGGCGTAGGTAGCGGTTGGGGTGGTATTCGCTCTACCAAAGCCTTAGTCGAAAAATTCAACGGTACTGGCACTCCTCCTACTTCTTGGATAGATAAACGCGCAATGTTCCACATCCAAGGTCAAGAGTACGAAATCACCTCTGTTTCTAACTTCAAACACGGCTACGCCATTACTAAGTACAAAAATGTTACCTCAGCAGGCGTAAAAGGTAAAGACCCAGGAGGAAATTATGTAGATACCGATGTAGCTCTTATCCGTTTAGCTGAAATGTATCTCAACTATGCCGAAGCTGCTTTCAAAACTGGTAATCAAAGTGACGCACGTACTTATCTAAATCGTTTGCGCCAACGTGCTGGTGTATCTGATCTCTCCTCTCTTACTGAAGAGGAAATATTGAATGAACGCGCTCGCGAACTCTATTGGGAAGGTTTCCGTCGTACCGACCTTATTCGTTTCAACCGCTTTACTGAAGGCTCTTACTTGTGGCCATTTAAAGGGGGTGTAGCAGCAGGTACAGCCGTTGATAACTTCCGTAAACTCTATCCTATACCTGCTAACGTAGTCTTAGCATCTGGTGGAGTCATCAAACAAAATACTGGATACTAAAAACTGAATAAGTAATGAAAAAAATAACCCAATTAGCCTTGCTATCCTTAGTACTGTTAGCTGGCTGTGAAAAAGAAGATAAAACTACGGTTGATGTGAATGCGGTAACGCTCACTACAGAACTATCGGCTACTACTTTTGTGTTACAAGAAGCTAATGCAGGCAAAGAAGCCCTTACGATCACTTACAAACCTGTAGTAGAAGCCAATACTCCCGTGAAGTATCAAACCGTTTTTTCTTACGGTGAAAAGTCTACAACTAAAGAAGTTACTACTAACAAAGTAACTTATACTGTAGCCGAACTTAACTCTATCGCACAAAGTTTGAAACTCCCTATAGGGGTAGCTACTGATGTAAAAGTCAAAACTACCGCCATTATAGGTGAAAAAAAAGTAACCAAAGGAGTTGCTGAAAGTACTATCAATATAACCGCTTACCAAACGGTAATCAGACCTTCAGCTTGGGGCGTGGTAGGTAGTGCTACTCCTAATGGTTGGAACAAACCCGATGTCCCTATGTGGAGAGCCGACGATGGTACCCTCGTAGCTTACGTTACCTTAATTGATGGCGAAATCAAATTCCGTAAAGATCAAGATTGGAAAGAAAACCTTGGTGGTTCTCTTGATAATCTTACACAAGGTGGAAGTAACATTCCTGTAACTGCAGGTACTTATAAAATCATCCTTGATATAAATAAAAAAACCTGCAAAATGGAGCTTTACTCTTGGGGTATCGCTGGTGATGCTGCCAATGGTTGGGATGCTGATAAAGGCACAGATGTTGTCTTTACCTATGAAGGAGCTTCCAACACTTGGGTAGCTAAGAATGTGGCTCTCAAAGGAGGTAAAGAACTTAAGTTCCGTTTGAATAATAAATGGGATACCAATTTCGGTGCTGATAGCTCTGATAACCCTACCTCTCAATTAGAAGGAAAAATAAAAGACGGAGGAAGTAATATCAAAATTACTACCGCTGGCAATTACAATGTCTCCTTCTCATTTGATGAAAACAAAAAAGGTACTTACAAAATAGAAAAATTATAACATAATAAAGGCTGTCCGACAGTGTCGGACATCCTTTATT
>ERZ773054.578-NODE-578-length-27119-cov-19.910841_pt1 | contig 27119 bp, 18 predicted proteins | sample MGYA00580630_ERZ773054 | MGnify/ENA primary metagenome ERZ773054 (study PRJEB29015, sample SAMEA2737994) | human oral metagenome | biome: human oral; feature: human-associated habitat; material: dental | place: China | collected 2115 ... | reverse complement strand
ATCGTCACACCGGCGCAGCGCGGGGACGTGATCGACGGGACGGGTCGGGCAGTCCGCGAGCTGCGGGTGCCGATCGGCGGCCGAGACCTCGCCGGAGACGAACTCGTAGCCGAACTGCGCCGCTGGCAGGAGGACGGCCGGATCCGGCCCGGAGCCGTCGACGCGATCGCCGACGTCGTCGCCGACCCGAGCCACCTCGATCTGTCCGGATGGACGTTCGCCTGTCTGGGCGCGGGGGCGGAACTGTCCCCCGCGGCCCACCTTCTGGCGTGGGGAGCCGACGTCGCCGCCGTCGCGCGCTCTCCGCTGCCCGAGTTGGCCAAGCGGACCCCGCAGAGCGCGGGCCGTCTCCATCTTCCGCCTCAGCCACTGGACGTCGCCGCGGACCCCGAGACGAGTGCGGGATGGATCGCGAGCCTGCCTGGCCGGGTCGCCATCGTCGACACGCTCTACGCTCCGGGGGCGCGGTTCCTTCTCGCCGAGGCCGGAGCGGATGTCCTGGAACGTCTGGTCTGCCAGGCCCGCCCGGAGACGGCCCTGGCGTGGTACGGCAGCCCCTCCGACGCGTACGCCCTGGACGTCCCCGTCCGCCGGGACTTCGGCAAGGGCGGCGCCGCGCGGGCGCTGAGCGTCTACGCCAGGGTTCGCAGGATCCATCCCTCGCGGCGAGGCGGCGTCTATCAGGGCCTCATCGACGTGCAGGGGCCGAACTACGCGGTCGCCAAGCGCATCGGACGGTGGCGGGCCACCGTGGAACGGGAGACGGGGCGAACGGTCTCCTACAACATCGGCCCGATGTCGATGACCCGATCCGTCCTGGATGCGCGCGTCCTGCGCGCCGCATACGGCGGGCTGGCCCGGCTGGGGATGCCCGCCCTGCCCGCGAATGCGTCCGCGGCTCTCATGGCCGCTCTCCTCGCCTGGGACCTCAAGCACCCCGAAGCCGGACGCTCACCGGACTTCCTGACCGACAAGGCCATCGACTGCGGTTTGTTCGCCTGCCCCTACGAGCCCAACGGCCTCATGGGGTTCGCGGCCGTCCTCGGGGCGGACAGGGCGGTTCGGGACTAGTCGCCCGCGCTCCGGCCGTTCGCACCGGACGCGACGGTCGGAGCGGACTCGGAATCGCCGCCTTCGGGCCGTTGCGCGTCCTGGCCCTCTCGGGCCTGCGCATCGGGGCCGGTCTCTCCTTCGACGTCGATGCTGGGGAGGATGCGGTCCAGCCACCGTGGAATCCACCAGGCTTTGCGGCCCAGCATGGCCATGACGGCGGGGATGAGCGTCATGCGCACGAGGAAGGCGTCGACGGCCACGCCGACGGTCAGAGCGAGTGCGATCGGTTTGACGGCCGGCATGCCGTGGGGGATGAAGGCGGCGAAGACGCCGATCATGATGACCGCCGCGGCCGTGACGACCTTCGCCGAGCTCTCGAAACCCTCTCGGACCGCGAGTTTGGCGTGGCCCGTGCGCAGCCAGACTTCGCGCATGCGCGAGACCAGGAAGACCTGGTAGTCCATGGCCAGGCCGAAGAGCACGCCCATGACGATCACCGGCAGGAAGGAGATGACGGCCCCGACCTTCGACACGTTGAGGAGGTCGGCCGCCCACCCCCATCCGAAGACGGCTCCCACGGCGCCCATCCCTGCCGCGAGCGACAGGAGGTAGCCCAGGCTCGCGATGATCGGGATGGCCACCGATCGGAAGACGATGAGCAGAAGGACGATGGACAGTCCTATCACGACGATCCCGAAGGGGAGGATGGCCGAGGAGAGCTTGGCCGCGATGTCGATGGCGACCGCCGTATGGCCCGTCACCATGACGTTCTCCAAACCGAACCGCTTTTCGAGGCCGGGCGCGGCGTCTCGGATCTCCTTGACCAGTTTGGTCGTGGCGGGGTCGGCCTGACCTTTCTTCGGGATGATCTGGATGAAGGCGAAGCTTCCGTCGGGGCTCGGAGTGGCCAGCGAGACCTTGTCGACGCCGTCGAGCTTGCCGATGGCCCCCGCCGTCTCCGTCACCTGGACGAGGGGGTTGCCGGATTTCTTGATGTCGGCCACCACGACGATCGGCGAGTTGTACCCCTGTCCGTAGGCGCGGGAGATGGCGTCGTAGGTATCGCGCTGCACGGTGCCCACGGGCTCGTTGCCGTTGGTGGGCAGGGCCAGGCGGACCTGGTCGAGCGGCACGGCCAGGAAGCCGATGATCGCGACGACGCCGAGGAACGTCAGTGCGGGCACCCGCGTGACGAAGTGGACCCAGCCGCGTGCGCGGCTTTTCCGGGCTTTCCTCTTCGCGGGCGCCAGGCGTCCGCCGAGCAGACCGAGCAGCGCGGGCACTGCGGTGACTGCGACGAGGACGGCCACGGCGACCATGGCGGCGGCGGACAGTCCCATGACCGTCAGGAAGGGGATCCTGGCCACCGCCAGCCCGCATAGGGCGACGATCACGGTCCCACCCGCGAAGAGCACGGCCGAGCCCGCTGTGGCGTTGGCGCGAGCGGCGGCTTCCTTCGGCTTGACTCCCTCGGCCAGATACTCTCGGGCGCGGGAGATGATGAAGAGCGCGTAGTCGATGCCGACCGCCAATCCGATCATGACCGCCAGGACGGGCGTACTCGAATTGATGTCGATGAAGTTGGCGGCCACGAGCATGCCGAGCATCCCGATGGCGACGCCGGTGGCGGCGGTCAGGAGGGGGGCTCCGGCGGCCACCACCGATCCCAGGGTGACGATCAGGACGATGGCGGCGATGACCAGGCCGAGCAGCTCGGTCGCCGACATGCCGATCGACGTCGAATTGCCGATGTTGGCCCCGCGTTGGACGGTGAGATCGGGACTGCTCTTCTGCGTGGCGCTGGCCAGCTGGGTGAGCTCTTTCGAGACGGCCTTGGCCTTGGGGCCGGGCTCTCCGGCGGCTTCCCCGACGGACGAGTCCGTCTGCACGAGGATGAGGGCGTGGTGGCCGTCGCGGGAGACGGTGCGCGTCTGCTGGGCGAACGGGTCGGTGACGGTGGACACGCCCTCGATCTTCCGGGCCTTCCCGATGAAGGACTCGATCGCGGCGCGCTGGCCCTCGATGTCCCCGCCGGTGGAGAAGAGCACTTGCTCGCTGGCGCCGGCCGCCTGGGGGAGCCGCTTGGCCATGACGGCCAGTCCCTCCATGGACTCCGTCCCGGTGACCTTGTACGTGGTTGCCAGATTCATCCCTGTGGCGGCGACGATCCCGCCCAGGGCGATCATGAGCAGGAGCCACCCCGCCAAGACGCGCTTGGCGTGGGAGGCGGTCCATCCTCCCACGCGCTGAAGTATCGACGACACTTGACTGTCCTTTCGCATGAACTCGATTTCGATACGGAACTGTACGCGATATATTCTTGTATCGAAAGTCGGACGGGCCGCCGGCGTGGTCGGCCCGGTCTGGGCGGGCAGCGAGCCGACGGGGAAGGCGTGTATCCTCGCGGCAGGATGAGAGAGGAGCTGGGTGCGTGTGACTCACAGGCCTTTGCGAAAACGTGAGAACACCCGGCAGCGTCTGCTCGACGCCGCTGTCGAGGTGTTCGAGAGGAAGGGCTTGGCGGGGGCGAGGATCGACGACGTCGTCGCGACCGCCGGGTTCACCCGGGGCGCCTTCTACTCGAATTACTCGTCACTGGCGGAATTGCTGCAGGAGGCGCTTCTCTACCGGACGGTGTGCGTGTTGAGGGATCTGCGCGAGGCCATAGCGGCCGCGGAGGGGCCTGCGGACGTCTGCACGCTCGTGGAGATCATCGACACACTTCAGCCCCATGGACGCACGCTGTACATTCTGAGCTCGGAATTGGCGCTTCACCGGATCCGCAATCCCGAATCCCCTCTCGACGTCGAGGACGATTTCGTCTGGCTGAAGCGCGAGATCGCCGAGATCGTGGGATCCGTGCTCGGGCAGTTGGGAAGGCGTCCGACGATCGAACTGGAGCGGATCGCCGATATGCTGGTCCTCTTCTTCTTCGATTCCGTGTTCGACGAGGCCGTTCTCCCCAAAGGGGCTGAGAGGAAGAAGAGGGCCTTCCCCGAGATGGCCGACATCACGATCCAGGCGTTCAGCGAACCGATTGAGTAGCCTTCCCAGCGGTGCGGGCGGATGGCCGGAACCGGCGGCCTTCCGGTCCGATCCGGCGAACTTCTCAGGCCCGGTCGGTCTCTGCGCGGCGGGAGTGGCGCTCTCCGGCCGCTGGAAGAGACGGTGGAGCGAGTGACGGGAATCGAACCCGCGTAATCTGCTTGGAAGGCAGAGGCTCTACCATTGAGCTACACTCGCGTGCCTGAAGAGGATAGCAGGTGCGGGCCCGCGCGCGCACGCCGATGCCCCGACCCGCGGGCTTCCTTCGTCGTCCGCGGACGAACGCCGGACGCAGGACGGCGTGGACGTCTCGTGGGCGGCAGTCGGGGTAGCGGGACTTGAACCCACGGCCTCCCGCTCCCAAAGCGGGCGCGCTACCAACTGCGCCATACCCCGTGCCCGCCAATGATAGGCGAATCCGACCCTGCGGCGCACCGCCTTCACACCGGTTGGGCGCACGCTTGACTACGCATCCCATATCTTGACCGGAAGACCGTCGCCGTCGGTGAACGAGCCGGAGACGATCATGATGAAGTCCACCAGCGCTCCGATGCCGAAGAGCCCGAAGGTGAAGGGCCACAGCAGGCCGGTGCCGACCTTCCCCACGTAGAAGCGGTGAATGCCGAGGACTCCGAAGAACCAGGCGAAAAGCGCCGCCGCGATCCTGCTCTTCGGGCTTACGGCGCCCCAGTACGGCGGCCAGTTGTAGTACTGGCCGCCGTAGGCGGGTTGGCCGCCTTGCCAAGGCTGATCGGGATACGGCGGCATTCCCGGTGGGGGAGCGCTCTGCTGATTCCATCCGGGATAGGAATAGCCGGGGCCGGTGGGCTGTCGGCTGTAGAAGCCGTCGCCTCTCCGGTCGAAGGCGTTGCCGTAATTGGACACGTAATTGGACATATGTCACGATCCTCCACGTGCGGACAGAGGCGACTGGTCTCGACAGACCGTTCAGCACTCCGCATCGGCTGCGCTGTCAAAGGAAATCGTAGCCTCAGCGCTCCCTCGGGGTCATCCCCTATGACCGGGTGCTCCCCCTCTCCCGCCTTCGTCCCGCTGTTGCGGAAGGGCGGCGGATCCAGCTGTGCGGCTGCGGAATCGCGACACCCGACGCGGTGTCGTAGACTTATCCGGTATGCGCGCATCTTGCGTGCGCTGTCACATGCCGGGCTGTTCCTCTCACGAGTGCACCGGTGCCGGAACGAACACGGGCGGACTGTCCGCCCCCTGATAGCTAAGCGAGAAACCCCAGTGAAGAGCTCCGTCGAGACCCTCGAGCCCACCAAGGTCAAGCTGACCGTTGAGGTGCCGTTCGAGGAGTTCAAGCCCGCGATCGACAATGCCGCCAAAGACATCGGCAAGCAGGTCAACATTCCGGGATTCCGCCGCGGTCACATCCCGGCCCGCGTCATCGAAGCTCGATTCGGCCGCGGCGCCATCGTCGAGGAGGCGCTCAACGGCAACCTGGACGGCTACTACGCTCAGGCCGTCAGCGCGAACGAGTTGCACCCCATGTCCCGGCCAGCGGTAGAGGTCACACAGGTTCCCTCTGAGAAGGACGACACCTCCGACCTCGTCTTCGTCGTGACAGTCGACGTCCGCCCCGAGATCGCCATACCGGATCCCTCGACGATCTCGGTCACGGTCGACCGGTTCGATGTCTCCGACGAGGACGTCGACGCCCGGCTCACCGCCTTGCGCGAACGCTTCGGCTCGCTCAAGGAGGTCGAGCGCGCCGCCCAGGACGGCGACTACGCGACGATCGACCTCACCGCGAGAATCGACGGCGAGGAAGTCGACGCGGTGTCTGGCATCTCCTATCGCATCGGCTCGGGAACCATGCTTGAGGGTCTCGACGACGCCCTGACCGGCCAGAAGGCGGGGGAGACGGTCACCTTCTCCACGACTCTCGCGGGCGGGGACCACGCCGGCGAGGCGGCCGACGTCACCGTCACGGTCGGGAACGTCAAGGAGTCCGAGCTCCCCGAGGCCGACGACGACTTCGCCCAGCTCGCCTCCGAGTTCGACACGGTCGACGAGCTGCGTGCGGATCTGCGCGGGCAGTTGGCCAAGGACAAGGCGAGCGCCCAGGTGTACGCCGCACGCGATCTGCTTCTCCAGGAGCTTCGCGAGGCAGTCGACTTCCCGCTCCCCGAGACCGCCGTGGAGGAGGAGGTCGCCCGGCACCTCGAACAGGAGGGCAAGGAGGCGGACGACCCGCACGCCGCCGAGGCCCGCGAGGAGACCGAGCGGCTCATGCGCGACCAGCTTCTCCTGGACGTCCTCTCGGAACGCTTCAACGTCAACGTGGAGCAGAACGAGCTCTTCAATTTCCTCGTTGAGCAGGCGAAGGCCTACGGGATGGAGCCCAACCAGTTCATCCAGGCGGCGGCTCAGGCGAACCAGTTCGGGGCCTTCGCGGCCGAACTGGCCAGGGGCAAGGCTCTCCTGTCCTATCTGCGACTGGTCGAAACCGTGGATTCGGACGGCAATCCCGTCGACGTCGCCGAGGTGATCGGCAAGGCTCCCGAAGGAGAGGCGGTTCCGGACTTCTCCGCTCACGCCGATGCCGGCCTCGAACTCGAGACGTCCACGTGGACGTCTCCCGTCGGCGGCGAAGCCGGCCCCTTCGACCCTGCTTCTGCGAAGGTCGACGACGTCCTGGCCTACGTCGCGAATGTGAGCGAGGAGGAGAAGGCCCGGGTGATCGACGCCGAGAAGAAGGGCAAGAACCGCAAGACCCTTCTCGAGAGGCTCGAAGGCTAGAGACCCGCAGCTCGGAGGGGTTGAGGCAGGCGCCGCGGGCTCGGCTCGCCGGGTGTGGCTCGGCTTCTGCAGCGCCCGGCGACCATGCGCCGTCAGCGAAAAGACGGGCTGGAGCGGCGTTCGCGAGGACGGGGCGCGTTAAGGTCTAGTGAACGTCAACGGAGCCCGCGACGCAGCGCGAGGTGCTCCGTCTAGCAATGACCGGGCCAGGCCCGGATGGGAAGGACAGAGCGTGAGCACAACGCCCACAACGCAAGGCGAGGCCCAGCAAGGCCCTGGGCTGGGAGACGCGGTCTACAACCGCCTCCTGAAGGAGCGCATCATCTGGCTCGGCGACGAGGTGCGCGATGAGAACGCGAATGTCATCTGCGCTCAGCTGCTGCTGCTGGCCGCCGAGGATCCTGAGAAGGACATCTACCTGTACATCAACTCGCCCGGCGGCTCGGTCACGGCGGGCATGGCGATCTACGACACGATGCAGTTCATCCAGCCCGACGTCGTGACCGTCGGCATGGGGATGGCCGCCTCCATGGGGCAGTTCCTCTTGACGTCGGGAGCGAAGGGGAAGCGCTACGTCACCCCCCACACCAGGGTTCTGCTGCATCAGCCGCTCGGCGGCGCGGGAGGCACGGCCACCGAGATCCGCATCAACGCCGACCTGATCCTGCAGATGAAGCAGGAGCTGGCGGAGATCACCGCGGCCAATACGGGCAAGTCGCCCGAGCAGATCATCGCCGATTCCGACCGCGACCACTGGTTCACGGCTCGCGAGGCCCTCGAGTACGGCTTCGTCGACCACATCGTCGCCAGCGCCCAGGCCATCGGCGGGACTACGGAGGAATGAAGATGAGCACCAATATCAACGCCGGTGCGGCTGCGGCCGCGAACCAGTTCGGCGGCGGCGCCAGGCCGATGCCCTCGGCGCGGTACATCCTCCCCAACTTCGAGGAGCGCACCCCCTACGGGTACAAGCGGCAGGATCCCTACGCCAAGCTCTTCGAGGACCGCATCATCTTCCTCGGTGTGCAGGTGGACGACGCCTCGGCCGACGACGTCATGGCCCAGCTCCTCGTCCTCGAGTCCCAGGACCCGGATTCGCCCATCACCATGTACATCAACTCCCCGGGCGGCTCCTTCACCGCATTGACGGCGATCTACGACACAATGCAGTACATCAAGCCGCAGATCCAGACCGTGTGCCTCGGCCAGGCCGCTTCCGCCGCAGCCGTGCTCCTGGCCGCGGGCTCGGCGGGACGCCGTCTCGCCCTACCCAATGCGCGCGTCCTCATCCACGAGCCCGCCATGGAGGGGATGCACGGCCAGGCGTCGGACATCGCGATCGTCGCGGACGAACTCGAGCGCATGAACGACTGGCTGTGCACCACGCTGGCTTTGCACACCGGAAAGTCTGCAGACGAGATCAAGAACGACATCCAACGTGACAAGATTCTCACAGCGGAGGCCGCCAAGGAATACGGCCTCGTCGACCAGGTTCTGAGTTCGCGCAAGTCGACGTCTCCCGCCTGAGTTCGGCGATTGAGGGCTTCCAAGCCCCGGTTTCATGCGGAAAACGGCGGTTGTGCGCCGTCGGGGCGAGGGGCCCGACGGCGCACGACTCCGGGGAATCCGGCGCCGTCGGGGGAAACATACCCGGTTGAGTTCATAGGCTGGATCAGCGTGGAAAGATGACGACGTCTCATATAAGTGGCATGATGACGTTGTTCCAGTGGCGGGGAAAATCACCACGACGTGAGGAGAATCGATGGCGCGCACGGCGGATGCCGCGGACACGCTGAAATGCTCGTTCTGCCAGAAGAGCCAGCGGCAGGTCAGAAAGCTCATCACCGGCTCGGGCGTATACATCTGCAATGAATGCGTCGACCTGTGCAACGACATCATCGCGGAGGAGCTGGCTCAGGACGAATCGGATTTCTCTCTCGACGCCCTGCCCAAACCCCGCGAAATATACGATTTCCTCAACGAATACGTGGTGGGTCAGGACGCGGCGAAGCGAACCCTCGCGGTGGCGGTGTATAACCATTACAAGCGCGTCCGCGCTCAGGCCGGGCCCAAGCGCAAAGACGCCGAGGAAGTGGAGATCGGCAAGGCGAACATCCTCCTGCTGGGCCCCACCGGAACGGGTAAGACGTATCTGGCGCAGTCGTTGGCGCGGATGCTTGACGTCCCCTTCGCGATCGCCGACGCCACGGCCTTGACCGAGGCGGGATACGTGGGCGAGGACGTCGAGAACATCCTCCTCAAGCTCATCCAGGCCGCCGACGACGACATCAAGCGTGCGGAGATCGGGATCATCTACATCGACGAAATCGATAAGATCTCACGCAAGTCTGAGAATCCATCGATCACCCGGGACGTCTCCGGCGAAGGCGTTCAGCAGGCCCTCCTGAAGATCATCGAGGGGACCGTCGCCTCCGTCCCGCCCCAGGGAGGCCGGAAGCATCCTCAGCAGGAATACCTCCAGCTGGACACGAAGAACGTCCTGTTCATCTGCGCAGGCGCATTCGCGGGGATGGAGGAGATCGTCTCCTCCCGAGCCGGCCGGCGCGGCATCGGCTTCGGATCCCAGTTGCACGACGCCGATCGCGGAAGCGACATCCTGGCCGAGGTCACCCCCGACGACCTTCATAAATTCGGGCTCATACCCGAACTCGTCGGCCGCCTGCCCGTCGTCGCGGCCACTGAGGATCTCACCGAGGACGACCTCGTGCGGATCCTCACCGAGCCCAAGAGCGCCCTCGTCCGCCAGTATCAGCGGATGTTCGACCTCGACGGCGTCAGGCTGCAGATCGAAGACGAGGCGTTGCGCGAGATAGCGCGCGAAGCCCTGTCGCGCGGAACCGGGGCTCGCGGCCTGCGATCGATCATGGAAAGCCTCCTTCAAGAGGCGATGTTCGACGTCCCCTCTCGCGAGGACGTCGAGAGTATCGTGTTCGATACGGCGACCGTCACCGGAAAGGCGGCGCCGAAGCTCGTACTGAAGAAGGCGAGCGGCAAGAGCGCATAACGCAGCCGCGTCGCGGTGAGCCGTCGCGATCCGGGCTGTCGGTGACGATGGGAGAGCTATGGACGAAGACGCCCAGGCCGAGTTGGCGGCATACCGCCGTACGATCGACAATTTAGACGCCGCGGTCATCCACATGCTGGCCGAACGCTTCCGATGCACGAAACAGGTCGGCGAATTGAAATCCCGGCACGGCATGCCTCCCGCGGACCCGGTGCGCGAGGCCGAGCAGCTCGAACGCATGCGCGCTCTGGCGGTGGAGGCCGGGCTGGACCCCGCTTTCGCTGAGAAGCTCTTGCGTTTCATCCTCGCCGAGGTCATCCGGCACCACGAGGAGATCTCCGCAGAATCGGGTTAGAGGCGATCACAGCCGTGCTCTGCGGCGCCCGCCGAGCACGGGCGAGCGACGCCCGTTCGTCGACCGCACGGCGAGCGGCTGGCGGCCCGCAGGCCGAGTCAGGATACAAGGCAGCGGCTACCCGCACAAGGGGTCGGAAGACCGGCGATTCGCCGGCGGCGGGCCGCATCGCTTCGTTGTAGCCTGCCGGTGTGCCGGGGAGGCGTGCACGCATATCAGTCTCACGGCCTTCCCGCGGATTCGGCAAATATCGGAAATAGTGAGGTGCGATGAGTAGACAACAGCGCGGCAGGACGAGCTTGGCCTTCAAGCTGTGCAGCGCCGCCGCAGTGAGCGGCCTGTGCATAGCCGGTGCGGTACCCGGCTTCGCCGCGGCTGCGGACGGAAAGCACGGTTCGTCAGCAGTCCGAGCAGATGACGCGAAGGCGGCCAAGCCGGCCGTCCCCGACGCGACCGGCCCGGGCGCGTCCCATGCCGGCACCGGGTCGAACGAGGCAGGGTCGCTGAAGAAACAGTCCATCCTGTTCTTCGCGTACAAGTACCCGTCTGCGTCCAGTGGCGCCGGCTACTGGGACGCTCTGGTGAAACTGGGCGGCAAAGCGATCCCCTATGTTGTATTCAATCCGTCCAGTGGCGCCGGGAAGTCGGCCAATCCGGACTACGTCCGGCAGATCTCGAAGAATTCAGCTGCTGGTATCAAGAACATCGGCTACATCCGGACAAACTATCAAAAGCGGTCTATCACCGACGTTGAGGCCGAGATAGAGTCTTACTACAAGTTCTACGGCGAAAAGAACGTGAGTGGATTCTTCTTCGACGAAATAGCCACTAAAACACAAGAGGACAGCGAATACCTTCACATTCTTTACAGTTATGTGAAAAAATACCACCCAGAAAAATTAGTGGTAGCCAATCCTGGATCTCCGATAGTCAATGAGAATATCACTCGACATGCTGATATATTCGTTACTGCGGAAAATTCAGCCTCTGACTATATTCACAAGTATCCGAAGCATCCTTCGAAATTCGAAAATGATTCGAATAATTCGAAACATATTATGCACGCAGTATACGGCGCTTCCACTAAACAATACAACGAGATCATTAAGCTCTCGCGTCAGCGCAATGCCGGATGGCTGTTCGTGACGACCGATGTGCAGGACAACCCCTACGATGAGTTGCCCCAGAACTTGACGGAACTGTCCCGGTCGATCAACGAACTCGGCATGCCGGACGATCCGCGCGGCAAGGCAGACCCCTGGATCCCGAAACAGCGGGAAGACCCCACGCCGGTGCCGTGACAATCGCCGGCTTCCGCGCCGCCGCCGGCCAACGCCGGTCGCTCGCTCTGAAGGGTCGGGGGAGAGCCTCGGAAAGGACATCGCCTTCCGAAGCTCTCCCCCGATCTGTCGCTTCGAGTGGGGCGGTGCTTTCACCAGGTTGTCGCCGCGGCTAATCGGTCGCGTAGATCTTCTCGATGTCGTCCGCGAAGTCCCGGAGGACGGCGGCCCGTTTGAGTTTCATGGACGGAGTCATGTACCCGTTGGCCACGGTGAAATCGATGGGAAGGATCCTGAACTTGCGGATCGACTCGGCTCGCGAGACCGCTTCGTTGGCACGCTTGATCGCCCGGTCGATCGCGGCGAGGACCTGTGGGTTCTCGGCGGCTTCCTTCGCGCTCATCTCGGGCAGGCCGTGGTTGCGCAGCCATCCGGGGAGCATCTCGGAGTCGAGGGTGGCGAGGGCGCCGATGAAGGGCTTCTGGTCGCCGACTACGACCACTTGGGAGACGAGGGGATGCCCGCGCAGCCTGTCTTCCAGGATCGCCGGGGCCACGTTCTTCCCGCCGGCCGTCACGATCAGCTCTTTCTTACGGCCGGTGATGTAGACGAAGCCGTCGTCGTCGATCCTTCCCAGATCCCCGGTGTGGAACCATCCGTCCTCTGTGAAGGCTTCGGCGGTGGCCTCAGGATTGTTGTTGTACTCGCGGAAGACGTGGTCGCCCTTGCACAGGATCTCGCCGTCCTCGCCGATGGAGACGTAACATCCGGGATAGGCTGGGCCCACGGAACCTATACGAATGAAATCGGGGGTGTTGACCGTCGTGGGAGCCGAGGTCTCCGTCAGGCCGTAGCCTTCGTGGACGGTGATGCCGATCCCTCGGAAGAAATGGCCCAGACGCTCGCCCAACGGCGCTCCGCCCGAGATGGAGTTCGCGAGGTCGCCGCCCAGCAGATTCCGGATCGTCGAGTAGACCAGCCGGTCGCCGGCCCTGTGCTGGGCCCTCAGCTGGAGGGAGGGGCCTTCGGGAGTGTCGAGCGCCCGCGAGTACTTGATGGCGACCTTGGCGTAGTGGCGGAAGAGCTTGAGCTTCAGGCCGCGTCCCGCCTTCGCGTCGGCCGCGTTGTAGATCTTCTCGAAGATGCGCGGCACGGCGAGGATGTAGGTCGGTTTGAAGCTTTGGATGTCGGTGACGAGGTTCTTTGCGTCCGGGGCGAAGCCTGTGACGTTTCCCGAGTACATCGACATGATGCAGATGAACCGGGCGAAGACGTGGGCCATCGGCAGGGCGAGGAGGCTGCGCTGGTACCCGCCGATGATGTGCGAGAGGCCGTCGTCGAGCGGGCCGTTGATCGCCACGTGGAGCAGATTGCGATGGGACAGGCGAGCGCCTTTGGGGAGCCCCGTCGTCCCCGACGTGTAGATGATGGTCGCCAGGTCGTCGGCGGTCGTGGCGTCGATGCGCCGGTCGATCTCCTCATCGGACTCGGGCTGCCCGAGTGCGGAGATCTTGTCGACCGCGTCTTCCTCGATCACGTGAATCGTCTCGAAATGCTCGACGTCGTTGAGGATGGGGGCGAGCACGTCATGAAGTTGCCGGGTTTCGGCGATGGCGATGCGGCAGTGCGCGTCGTCGATGATCCAACGGGCCTGCTGTGTCGAATCGGTCTCGTAGATGGGGATGAGCTGTGCTCCGACTGCCCAGACGGCCTGGTCGAAGAGGGCGAACTCATAGCGCGAATGGCTCATGATGGCGATGTGATCGTTCGGCTGGACGCCCATGGCGATCAAGCCGCGGGCCAGCTCGCGGACCTCCGCGTAGAACTGGCGCCATGTCACAGGCACCCACGTGTTGATCGAGGACTTGCGTTCGAATACGACCTTCTCGGCGCGGTCGATGGCGTGATTTCGCATCACCCAGGGGATGCTCATCGAATCCGTGACCTTGATCTTGCCGGGACAGTGGGAGGCCCGGCGTCCGTCTTTCTCGATGATGTTGCTCATGAAGTCCTCTCTGATCTGAACGATCTAGAGCTACGATAGCGTAACCCTGCACACCCCGCACTCTGCCCGCGGGAGGAATTCCGCGGAATCCCAAGGGTATGGTGAAGCTCTCAACGGCGGGCGCGTGGACGGGGCGACATCATGAGGATGATGCGGAAGCGGTAGAATCTCGCCGATGTGCGTGTGTGGACGGGGCAGCGTTCAGGATACTGTGATGCGGGTGGGGCATCGCCGTGCCGGTAGCCTGTACATAATGATATGGTAATTCAATAATTACTATTCACTACTTAATGAGATGACTTTCCTTAAAATGAGACTAAATATGATATAGAATACCACTGGTATCAAGGCGCCCAACCAAGTAAACGTAAGAAAATGAAAAATATATAAAAGTATGAAAAAAGATAAAATTGATTGTATTACAGTAGATACATATTTATTAATATAAATATTTGATAGAATGTGCGTTGTAAAATCATCAAATGACAATACAAATAAATAATAAATTATAAACCATGTTGTATATTCGAATACTGACCTTTTAATTATGCCGCCGAGTATATTCGTGTTCGCTGTGAGAGCAAGACCGAGTCCCGCAGGGAAGAGCGGCAAGAGAAGAGTAAACGGGAGAAGCATGAAAGCGCCGGTAAGGCCGAGAATTCTCCCGGCCTTACCGAACGTTGAATTGAAATAATTTCTCATCATCCGAAAAGCATAACAATCCGACGAGCAGCATCGTATGCTATATCCTGTGGAATCCCTATATAGGGTTTTCCATGGAAAGCCGTTAGCTCCACATTTTGCGATAGGAGAATGGCAATGAGAAACGCGGGAAAGCTTCACCCAGCTTCGAAAAGTGCCTCCTGTGGGCGATCCTTCTGATGGCCCTCAGCGTGACGACGTACGCCATCGGACCGGACGTCTTCCTCAAAGCGAACGAGGGGAATCACAGGGCTGACGGCGAGATCATCGGATCCGTCCTGTCGATCGTGCGCGTCTACGGGGCTGTCGGGTGTGTCGGCGGCCGCCGACCCCGCAGAATCGAGGGCTGGAGAAGTGTGGGGTCGCGGGATGTTTGCGGCCCCACACTGCATATGCTCGCCCTCTACTTTTTCGACCTGGGTTTCTTCGGCTCGGGTGGGTCGAGCTCGTAGGAGGCCACGATCACCGGCCCGTCGTGCTTGGCAGCGGTGAGCGAGAGATCCCCGCGGACGTGCGCGGCTCGCACCAGATCGGCGTGGACGGCGTCGATCTTAGAGCGGTCCGCCTCGGCGACGTTGAGCGAAACGGAAGCGTAGGTGGTGCGCTGGGAGACCTTGTTCTCCGACTTCACCTTCCGCAGAGCGGTCAGCGCCTCGCCGGCGACCCGCAGGATGTCTGCATCCGCCTCGGCAGCTGTGGCGCGCAAAGGCTCCGAACTGGGCCAGGCGGCGCGGTGGACCGAGCCCGTGCGGTACCAGCTCCACACCTCCTCCGTGGCGTAGGGGATGAACGGCGCCAGGAGCCGCAGGAAGACGTCGACGGCGATGTTCAGCGCCGCCCTCGCCGAGCGGGCGGTCGGATCGTCAGAGTAGGCGCGGTCCTTCACCAGCTCGAGGTAGTCGTCGCAGAAGGCCCAGAAGTAGGATTCGGCGAGCTCCAACGCCCGCGTGTGGTCGTAGGCCTCGAAGGAAGCCGTAGCCTCGTCGACCACGTCGGCGAGCCCTGCCAGGACCGCCCGGTCCACCGGCTCGGTGACAGCCGAGGCGTCGAGATCCGCCGGCGCTCCCTCGCCGCCCATCGACAGGGCGAACTTCGAGGCGTTGAGCACCTTCATCGCCAGGCGGCGCCCGATCTTCATCTGCTGCTCGTCGAAAGTCGCGTCCATTCCCAGCCGCGCACTCGCGGCCCAATAGCGCACCGCGTCCGAGCCGTGCTTTTCGAGCAACGCCAAGGGGGTGACCACATTGCCCTTCGACTTGGACATCTTCTTCCGGTCGGGATCCAGGATCCAGCCGGAGATCGCAGCGTGCCTCCAAGGGTTCTCGCCGAACTCGAGGTGAGCGCGCACCATCGAGGAGAACAGCCACGTGCGGATGATGTCCTGGCCTTGCGGGCGCACGTCCATCGGGTAGACGCGCGAGAACAGGTCCTCGTCCGTCAGCCAGCCGCCCGCGATCTGGGGGCTGAGAGAGGACGTGGCCCACGTGTCCATGATGTCGATCTCGCCGACGAAGCCGTCCGGCTCGCCGCGCTGAGCCTCCGTGAAGCCCTCGGGGACATCCGAGGAAGGATCGACGGGAAGGCGCTCGACGCCGGGCGCGATGACGTCGTCGTAATCGACCTCGCCCGATTCGCGCACCCGATACCACAGCGGGATCGGCACGCCGAAGAAACGCTGGCGGGAGATGAGCCAGTCGGTGTTGAGGCCGCCGACCCAGTTGTCGTAGCGCACGTGCATGAAATCGGGGTGGAAGGCGAGCTCGTTTCCGGCCGCGATCAGGTTCTCACGCAGCTGCCTGCCGTTGGCCTCGACGTGGTCGCGCCCGCCGTTGCGGATGTACCACTGGCGCGACGTGACGATCTCCAGCGGTTTGTCGCCCTTCTCGAAGAAGTTCGTCATGCGGGACGTGGGCTTGGGCTCGCCGAGCATCTCGCCGCTGTCGGTCAGCGCCTCGACGAGCGCCTTCCTGGCGGAGAAAGCCGTCTTCCCGGCCATGGCCTGGTAGGCGGCGACGCCGCGTTCAGACGCGATCCACTCCGGCGTCTGCGCGAGGATGCGGCCGTCTTTGCCGAGCACCGAGCGCATGGGCAGGCCCAGTTCGCGCCACCACACGACGTCGGTCAGATCGCCGAAGGTGCAGCACATGGCGATTCCCGCGCCTTTGTCCATCTCGGCGGCGGGGTGGGCGAGGACGGGGAGTTCGACGTCGAAGATCGGGGAAGTCACGGTTGTGCTGAAGAGGCGGCTGTAGCGTTCGTCGTCGGGGTGCGCGATGAGCGCGACGCAGGCGGGAAGAAGCTCAGGGCGCGTGGTTTCGATGACGACGTCGCCGCCCTGACCGTGGAAGGCCAGCGAATGGTAGGCGCCGGGGTATTCGCGGGCCTCGAGCTCCGCCTGGGCGACGGCCGTTTGGAAGGTCACATCCCACAGACCGGGGGCCTGGGCCTGATAGGCCTCGCCGCGCTCGAGATTGCGCAGGAACCCCGCCTGGGCGATCTTCTGAGCCTTCGCCCCGATCGTCTGATAATGCTGGCTCCAGTCGACGGACAGGCCGAGGTAGCGCCACAGCGCCTCGAACTGCGCCTCATCCTCCTCGGTCAGCTTCCAGCACAGCTCGATGAAATTGCGCCGCGAGATCGGAACCTGATCGGCGTACTTGATCGACTTGCCGTCGCCGCCGTCGTGGGGAGGGACGAAATCGGGGTCGTAGGGCAGCGACGGGTCGCAGCGCACCCCGTAGTAGTTCTGGACGCGCCGTTCGGTGGGCAGGCCGTTGTCGTCCCAGCCCATCGGGTAGAAGACCGACTTGCCGCGCATGCGCTGGTAGCGCGCCATCGTGTCGGTGTGCGTGTAAGAGAAGACATGGCCCACGTGCAGGGAGCCGGACACGGTGGGCGGGGGAGTGTCGATCGAGTAGACGTTCTCGCGGGTCGCAGTGCGGTCGAAGGCATACGCGCCGTCTTCTTGCCAGCGCTTTCCCCAGCGGCTTTCCAGGCCCTCGAGGCTGGCCTTGCCGGGAACCTCCACGCGCTCGCGAAGCTCGCCGTCGGGGTCGGCCACTCTGGATTCGTCTGTCGATGTCGTCATGGGGTCCATTGTCCCATGGATGGGGAAGCTCGCCGCATCCGAGGTGGCCGGCCGCGCGGGCCGTTCGGCCGGGGCATGCGGTGATTGCGAGCGTTCGGTGCACATCGGCCCCGTCTATCGGGCGGCAGCGGACCCTTGACCTTTGGAAAGCCATCGGTGATACTTTCATTAGTCGCAGAAAAACTTCGACATTCGCAAACTCGAGGGATGGAGTGCCGCCGATGCTCCGCTACTTGACCGTCGCCAATTGGAAATCGATCTACGAACCCGTGGAGTTTTCCATGGTGGCGACCCGGGAGAGGCGGCACGGCAAACGTCTCTCCCGAATCGGACGCTCGCGGGTTCTGCCCGTCGCCGCTATCTACGGGGCCAACGCCTCGGGAAAATCGGTGTTCATCGATGCTCTCGCCGCGCTTCAGGAGATCGTTCGCAAAGCGAGAAACGCAGAGGACGACCTGCCCATTGTGCCGCATCTGTCGCGTGGCGCTGACGAGCCGACGAGGTTCGAGATCGAGTTTTCGATCGAGCTGAGCGCTTCGAACGGAGAGCGGCGTGAAGAGACACTGATCTACGAGCTCCTCGCTGATAGGGGAAAGGTATTCGAAGAGTCGCTTCTTCGGGTGCGTCCTCAAGGCGAAGTCGTCATATTCGAACGGGAAGGCGACCGGATCGAACTCTATGAGGAGCTGGAGGGGGACGGCGTTGCCGAAGCTCTCGCGAAGACGGTGGGCATCAGGCCGAATGCGACGTTCCTCGGGGAGCTGGGCGACCGATACGCATCTAAGCCGCAGGGGAACGTCGTCGCGATCGCGCGCAACTGGTTCGCGGAGAAACTGCGTGTCATCGGGCCTCACACCAGTGCAATGGGATTGCCGGTTCGGATCATGACCGACGACGATTTCGCGGAAGCGATCCGCGAAGAGCTTGCTTGGGCGGATACTGGAATCGCGGACGTCGGCTTCGAAGAGATTTCACTTCGGACATTGGGAATCCAATCGCGCATTGAGGAAGACATCAGGAAAGGCCTGGCTTCTGAAGGAGAGAAAGCCCTCGTTACCGGGTTCAACAATGATCAAGTCGTCATCGAATTGGATAGTTCGCACCAGCTGAAAGCTCAAAGGCTCGTAGCGATTCATCGTGACGCGAATGGAAAGGAATTCCCCCTCGGTTTCGGTGACGAGTCCGATGGGACATCTCGTTTTCTCAACCTTTTGCCCATTTTGATTCAGCTTCAAGACGCTAAAAGCGATGTTGTATTCGTCGTAGACGAACTTGAGAATTCCATGCATCCAAAGTTGACTGAGGCCCTTATTCGCTCATTTCTCAGTGATTTATCAACAGAGGGAAACAGTCGTCGCCAACTCATATTTTCGACGCACGAACTGCAGCTCTTACGCTCGGATCTTCTGCGCCGTGATGAAATATGGATAGCGGACAAGGAAGATGCGCAAACTCATCTGACGCGACTGTCCGATTTCTCAGAAAAAGGAGTGCGTAAGGACGCGGATTGGCTGGGCTTCTACATGTCCGGTAGGCTCGGGGGCATTCCTAGGATCTGACGACTTCATAGGAAGCGAGCATGGCAAGGAAATCTAAAGTCCGTAAACCGCGTGCGCGCTGTGATCGAAACGGGACGAAAAGAATCAAGTCCCTCGTCGTCTTCTGCGTCGAAGGGAAAACGGAAGAATCATACATCAAAGCGCTGAGAAAATTTCGCTACAATGACGAGATCGCATTCCACTTCATTAATGAGCGTGGAACATCGCTGAAGAACCTGGTGGAGGCATGCCGTCGAGCTGCGAAGAATCGAGATCTGCGCGGCGGCTCCGCTTGCTGGATCGTTTGCGACGTCGACCGCAATAAGGGCTATTTCGATGCTCTTGATAAATGGCTGCAAGAGACGAAGAACCGAATCGCGCTGTCCAACCCTTGCTTGGAGTACTGGCTGCTTCTCCACTTCGTCGATTCGCCGAACTGCTCGACTGCGGCGAGGGCACTAGATGAACTCAGGCAACACTGGCCTGAGTACAAGAAGGGACTCGATCCTTCGAAGGGGTTCGAAAAGATCGTCGAGAAAACCGAGGATGCCGTGAGTCGCGAGAGGACGAGGCAAAGGTCGATGGATCGAGACCCGAAGGCCTGGCCCGATGGTCCCGGTTCGCAGATGCCCACGCTCATCGAGTGGCTCGATGAGCTAGCGAAGGAATCGGCAAAGCCTGAGGAGCCACAAGGATAGACTTCTAAGATGCCTGCGAGCAGATGAAATCGCGGGGGTCTCGGCTCGGGCCTAGAGAGCTTAGCCGTCGACCCGCCAGTCTCCGAGCGCGATGGCCATGAGGAAGCCGATAGTCCTTCCCGCGTGTCCGGCCGGGCAGCCGGGAGGGGGCGGCGGGCCCCGTCACCCGAGCAGTTCCTTGTCGCGGTCGACGGACGCCTGGACGCCGCGCACCACCGCGGCCCCGAAACCTGCCCGTTCCAGCTCGACGACGCCCGCGACGGTCGTGCCACCGGGGGATTGGACCGCGTCGGCGAGCGAGGCGGCCGTCGCCCCGTCGTCGAGCTTTGCGAGCAAGAGCTTCGCGGCGCCGTAGACGGCCTGGGCGGCGATGCGCGTCGCGGCAGCCTTGGGCAGCCCGTTCCTCACGGCCGCCCTCGCCATGGCGTCGATGTAGCCGAAGGTGAAGGCCGGCGAGCACCCAGCGATGGCGCTGAACGCTGAGAAGTCCTGCTCGGCCATCGGCTCGGCGATGCCGATGGAGGCGAGCACGTTTGCGACGTCGTCCGCGCGCGGCGCAGCGGGTGCGTTGCATGCGTAGGCGGTGACGGAGGCGCCGACGGCCGCGGCCATGTTCGGCATCGTCCGCACGACCGGCTGGCCCGGCTCCAGGTGCGATTCGAGGAACTCGATGGGCGTTCCGGCTGCGACGGAGACGATGACGGACCCGCGCCGAGCCGCCGCCTCGCGGATCTCATCGAGGACGCCGCCGACGGCGTAGGGCTTGACGGCGAGAACGACGATCGCGCCCTCGCCCGCCCGCTCGAGAAGATCGACGTTCGAATACGCCAATTTCGCACCGGTTTCCTCCACGAAGCGGGCTGCGGCCTGGACGTCCGCCGAGGAGACGACGACCTCGCCGGGCGCGGTGCCTGCCGCAATGAGCCCGCGGGCGATGGCGCCGCCCATGGATCCGATGCCGATGATGCCGATCATGAATGTTCCTCCACTTGGTTCTCCTGTGCGTTCCGCTGGGCGGGAACGCCGGGCGGCGGCGCGATTGGCCTCGCCCATGCGTGGCGCATGGGCGATGGCGATCCTATCGCGCCGTGCACGCCCGGGAAATGCGCACAGGCCGGTATCGAGGAGCGCGGGAAAGAAATTACACGAGGCGCCTGAAAATGCGCCGACCTCACAGCCTGCCGGAATCCGCACTCTGCGAGGGGCGGAGGTCAGGCGAGCCGTCGGTCGGTGCCGGCGGTGTGAGGATTACGCCCTGCGAGGATGGAGCCCAATCATGTAGGAAACGCCGATGGAGGGAGTCCCACCCTGGGCGGAGCGCCTCGGCGGGTCTGCACCTGGCGGGGGTAGGCGTCGGCGGGAGTCCCACCCTGGGCGGAGCGCCTGCGGCCGGATCGAGCATAGAGCGATCCCCCGTTTGAAAGCCGCGCACAGCTCTCAAACGGGAGATCGGCCGGAATCGAGTCAGATCTTGGAGACGAGAGACTTCAGAGTCGGCCACAGGGGGCCGTTGTTGCGGACGGCGTCCTCGTAGAAGAACCACCAGAAGTAGCCGCCGACATAGCGGGATCCGACCTTCGACTGCAGTTTCTTGTGCATGCCGTAATACCGTTTGGCGATGCGCTTCTTGACCGAGAGGCTGGATTCGGGAGCTTCGTCGTCGGGGCCGTTGGCCGCGATTTCCCCGATTCCCAGCTTCGCCCGGGGGAAGAGCTTGCCCATGGTCTTCAGCGCGCCGGCCAAATCCCGGGCGCTGGGATGCTGTGCGGGCTTGCACGAGAATTCATAGACGGAGAGGAACAGATAGTCGACCTGACGCAGGCTGGCCGGCATCGACCGGGCGTAGGAGTTGAGGTTCTCCCACGGCTTCTCGTAGCATTCCTTGTCCTCATCCCAGTAGTTGAGGGTGACCGCCGTGCGTCCTCCGTGCGAAGCGACGATGCTGCGAACGGCTTCCGCCTTGGCGTTTATCGCCTGGGGCGAGGGACCGAGCCACGATCCGTTGAGCTCGTTGCCGACTTCCCAGAGGTCGACTTCGTCCCCCAGAGTTTCGACCGCGTCGTTGGCCAGGTCGCGGAGGGAGCCGATATCCGCCGCCGCCCACGTCGAAGCGTCCAAGATCTCCGCCATGATGTAGGCGTGCGGATGCAGAGCCTCCACGGCCCGGCGGTATTCGTCCATGCTGACGTTGGACTGGACGACGATCCGTACGGTCAACTTGCGGGGACTCGACTTTATAACGGACAGAGTTCTGTCCAGATCTTTGATCGTAGTGAGGGTGATTCCCCGGAACGGCGCGGGAATCCCCGCCGCCTGTGCGGGCTGTCCGACGCCTGCTTTCGCAGCGGCGTCGGTCGATGGTCCGGTTCCGCCGGTGAATCCCATGCACAGGGGGGCGGACAGGGCAAGTGCGAAAAGCGCGGAGCGCAAGCGTTTTCTCTTATGTGCCATATACCGATTGTGCATTATACGCGGGCAAACGTCTAATTATGGCAGACCTAGCCGATGTAATGCAACTTTCAAGTTTGTGAGGCCGAGTGGGCCGGGCGTATGGGCGGGGAATTTCCATCCCCGCATATTTGAATCCTTCCAGTTGTCGGCGTCCCGATGATCTCACTCGGACGTGGAAGGTATCCCCCGCTCGTCGAACAATTCGCGGAAGGGCCCGGCACTGCCGCGAACTGCGGCGGCTCCTTCTGAAACACACGGAATGGCGATACGATCGTGAGCGACATCCGCATCGCGAGAAAGACTATGAGGAGGCTGGCATGGCACGTGGACGCGTGGTGGTCACGGGGGCGTCGACGGGAATCGGCGAGGCGACGGCCCGCCGCCTGGCGGAGGAGGGCTTCGCTGTCGTCGCCACGGCCAGGAGGCTCGCCCGCCTGCGCGAGCTCGCCCGCCAGATCGGCTGCGAGTTCTTCCCCGCGGACCTGACCGACGCCGGCGACGTCGCCCGGCTCGTCGGCTTCCTCGAAGAAGGGGAGCCCGTGACGGCCCTCGTCGACAACGCAGGCGGCGCCATAGGCCTCGACTCGGTGGCCGACGGCGACCCGGCGGACTGGCTCGCCATGTACGAGAAGAACGTGCTCGGCACGCTGCGCCTGACCCAGGCGCTCCTGCCCGGACTGCGGCGCACAGGCGGCGACATCGTCTTCGTCACCTCCATGGCCGCCCATGAGGCCTACCCGGGCGGAGCGGGGTACACGGCCGCCAAGCACGCCGAGCGCATGATCGCGCGCACCCTGCGGATCGAGCTCGTCGGCGAGCCCGTTCGCGTCATCGAAGTAGCGCCGGGCATGGTCAAGACCGAGGAATTCTCGCTCAACAGGCTAGGAGACGGGGCCAAGGCCCAGGCCGTCTACGCGGGAGTCGACGGCCCGCTGCTCGCCGAGGACGTCGCCGACGTCATCGCGTGGACGCTGACGCGCCCGACCCACGTCAACATCGACCTCGTGAGAGTCATGCCGCGCGCCCAGGCCGACGCCCGCACGCTCGTGCGCTCCGCCGACGACGATGGAACCCTGCCCGTCTCTGCGCTCGCGACAGACGAATAGCCAGCGGGGAGCAGGGGGTGGATCACGCGCCTTTGTATATTACCTGCGGTTTCTGTTCGATTCCATATCGAAGTATCGCCTGCGAGCTCTCCACTTTCACGGAGACATTCGGGCGGGCGTACCCGGCGCCACGCCGCCGCGTTGACATTCGGCGGACGATCGCGGCTAAACTGGTCTCCGCGTCGACCCGGCCCGTCAACCGGCGTTCCGCGCGACCGCGCGGTGCATGGAACGGGGCATCACCGGCGAGCACCCGGAAGAACGGGCCCACCGAACGCCGCACGATCCGGCGCGGGCCGGCCTCACTAGACCCGGGCGGGTGGATCCGTCATCGTCCTCAATGAGCGGCCGCGCCCCGGTGCGGCAAGCGGGGTGGTACCGCGGCCCCGGGCACACGCCCGCAGTCGTCCTCGCGTCAACGACGTTGAGGAGAGACATGAGCAACGGCCACTACCCGCTTCACCGCGAGGGAAGCGTCGAAGCCTCCCCGAACTTCCCGGAACTGGAGAGGCGAGTCCTCGCCTTCTGGGAGGAGGACGGCACCTTCCAGGCGTCCGTCGACAAGCGCCCCGCCGGGCCCGAGGGCTCCAACGAGTTCGTCTTCTACGACGGCCCGCCCTTCGCCAACGGCCTGCCGCACTACGGGCACCTCCTGACCGGCTATGTCAAGGACGTCGTCGGCCGCTACCAGACGATGCGGGGCAGACGCGTCGAACGCCGCTTCGGCTGGGACACACACGGCCTGCCCGCCGAGCTGGAGGCCGAACGCATCCTCGGCGTGACGGACAAGTCCCAGATCGAAGGCGAAGGCGGCATCGGCATCCAGGCCTTCAACGACGCCGCCCGCGCCGGCGTCCTCACCTACACGAAGGAGTGGCGGGACTACGTCACCCGCCAGGCCCGGTGGGTCGACTTCGACCACGACTACAAGACCCTCGACACCACCTTCATGGAATCCGTCATCTGGGCCTTCAAGACCATGTACGACAAGGGCTACATCTACGAGGGGTTCCGCGTCCTGCCGTACTGCTGGAACGACGAGACGCCGCTGACCAACCACGAGCTGAAGATGGACGACGAGATCTACCGGGATCGCACCGACCAGACGGTCACCGTCGGCCTGCGCCTGGAAGAGCCCGTGCGCGACGGCGCGACGACGCCCGAGCTCATCCTCATCTGGACGACCACGCCGTGGACACTCCCCTCCAACTCCGCCGTGGCCGTGGGGCCCGGCGTCGACTACGCCGTCGTGCGCGTGCCCGGCGACTCCGGGTCGCCGGTCGCCGGACAGGACGTGATCGTCGCCGAGGCGCTCCTGGACTCCTTCGCGAAGGAACTGGGGGAGGCCCCCGAGATCCTCGCGCGGTTGAAGGGCGAGGACCTCGTAGGACGCCGCTACCACCCGATCTTCGACTACTTCGACACCCCCGAGGCGCGCGCCGAGGGCGGAACGCCGGGGCCCCGCGCCTGGACGATCCTCGCCGCCGACTTCGTCACGACCGACGACGGCACCGGCCTCGTTCACATGGCCCCCGCCTTCGGAGAGGACGACATGAACGCCTGCCTGGAGGCGGGGATCGGCGCCGTCGTCCCCGTCGACGACGCCGGCAGATTCACCTCGGCCGTCTCGGACTACGCGGGCATGCAGGTGTTCGAGTCCAACCGCCACGTCATCGCCGACCTGCGCGACGGGACGGGCCCGATCGCACGGCGCGAGCCGAACCGGCGGGCCGTGCTCGTGCGGCAGGCCTCCTACCGGCACTCCTATCCGCACTGCTGGCGGTGCCGCCAGCCGCTCATCTACAAGGCCGTCTCCTCGTGGTTCGTCAAGGTCACGGCCTTCCGCGACCGCATGGTCGAGCTGAACCAGCGGATCACGTGGGTCCCCGAGCACGTCAAGGACGGCATCTTCGGCAACTGGCTGGCGGGCGCCCGCGACTGGTCGATCTCCCGCAGCCGCTTCTGGGGATCGCCGATCCCCGTGTGGAAGTCGGACGATCCGGCCCATCCGCGCATCGACGTCTACGGCTCGTTGGCCGAGATCGAACGCGACTTCGGGCGCCTGCCCGTCGGCGCCGACGGCGAGGTCGACCTCCACAGGCCGGCGATCGACGGCCTCGTGCGCCCCAACCCCGACGACCCGACGGGGCGGTCGACGATGCGGCGGGTGCCCGACGTGCTCGACACGTGGTTCGACTCGGGCGCCATGCCCTTCGCCCAGGTGCACTATCCTTTCGAGAACCGCGAATGGTTCGACGAGCACTACCCGGGCGACTTCATCGTCGAGTACATCGGCCAGACGCGCGGATGGTTCTACACCCTCCACGTCATGGCCACCGCTCTGTTCGACAAGCCGTCCTTCACCAACTGCGTCTCGCACGGGATCGTCCTGGGGGACGACGGGCGCAAGATGAGCAAGTCGCTGCGCAACTACCCGGACGTCGCCAAGGTGTTCGACGAGTACGGCTCGGACGCCATGCGGTGGTTCCTCATGAGCTCGCCGGTCGTCCGCGGCGGCAACCTCATCGTCACCGAGGACGGCATCCGCGACGCCGTGCGCCACGTCCTCCTGCCCCTGTGGAACACCTACTACTTCTTCACCCTCTACGCGGACGCCGCGGAGAAGGGGGCCGGCTATCTGGCCGCGCCCGTCGACGTCGACGACCCGGACGCCGTCGCCGCCCTGGACGTCCAGGACCGCTACCTCCTGGCCAACACGAAGGGCTTGGTCGACGCACTGCGCGCCCAGCTCGACGCCTACGAGATCGCCGAGGCCACCCAGACGCTGCGCGTCTACCTCGACATGCTGACCAACTGGTACGTGCGCACCTCGCGCGACCGCTTCTGGAACGAGGACCCCGCCGCCTTCGACACCCTCTACACGGCGCTGGTCGCCGTCTCCCAGGCCGCCGCCCCGCTCTTGCCGCTCCTGGCCGAGGAGATGTGGCGCGGACTGACCGGGGAGCGCTCCGTCCACCTGACCGATTGGCCCGAACTGCCCGAGGCCGCGGCGGATCGAGACCTCGTCGCCCAGATGGACGAAGTGCGCGACATCGTCTCGGCCGCCCATTCGCTGCGCAAGGCGAACAGGCTCCGGGTGCGTCTGCCCCTGCGCAGCCTCGTCGTCGTGACCGACCGGGACCTCGAGGCGTTCCGGGGGCTCATCGCCGCCGAGGTCAACGTCAAGGACGTGCGACTGGAGAGCGTGGAGTCCTCGGGGATGACGGTCACACGCGAGTTGACCGTTCTGCCGCGCGAACTCGAGCCGGAGCAGCGCAAATTGACGTCCAAGCTCTTCGCGGCCGCCCGCGAGGGCGCATGGGAGGAGACGCAGGACGGCGTCCTGCTCCGCCTCGATCCGCCGGTGCGCCTGCGCGGCGGCCAATACGCCCTGACGACCCTCGTGCAGGGCGAAGAGGGCTCCGTCGCGAGCGTCCTGCCCTCGGGGGCCTACATCGCCCTCGACACGACCCTCGACGCCGGACTCGAAGCCGAAGGCTACGCCCGCGACGTCATCCGGGCCGTTCAGGACGCGCGCAAGGCCGCGGGTCTGCACGTGGCCGACCGGATCTCGCTGACGCTTCGGGTGCCCGCCGAGCACGTCGAGGCGGTCCGTGCGCACACCGACCTCATCGCCGCCGAGACGCTCGCCCTTGAGACGGACGTCCTGGCCGGCGGGGAGGAACTGGACGTCCACGTGGCCAGGAAGGCCTGAGGGACAGGACAGCCTGAGAAGACCGGCACCGCCGGGGAAGAGGAGACCATGACGCCGCGCAGGAACGACCCCCGCTTCGGGCCGGACGACCCTTCGACGCCTCCCGAACCAGATCGGGAGGCGGCGGGCGATCCCGGAAGGGCGGGGGCGGACCCCGGCGACGACGAGGACGACCCCCAGCGGGCCGACCGCCTCGCCCGGGAGGAGGCCGAAGACGCCGAATTCGACGCGGCCATCAAGGCCATCGTCTCCTCGGGGCTGATCGCCGGCCCGGACCCCAGCGTCGTCGAGGAGA
>ERZ773054.574-NODE-574-length-27288-cov-24.452870_pt1 | contig 27288 bp, 21 predicted proteins | sample MGYA00580630_ERZ773054 | MGnify/ENA primary metagenome ERZ773054 (study PRJEB29015, sample SAMEA2737994) | human oral metagenome | biome: human oral; feature: human-associated habitat; material: dental | place: China | collected 2115 ... | reverse complement strand
TTGCGCTTAACTTATTTCTGAGTCATGAGCGGAGCGAGGATCGCATCCATTCGGAGCTCCACGTCGCGAAGGTTTTCGAGCGCACCGAGGGGATCCTCGTCGCTGACTAGCGCGCGCTGTCCCCTGGTGATTGCGGCCTCGGCCTCGTCCAGATGGGGAGAGAAAGCGTCGGAGGAATCGTGCTGCTTTATGTCCGACAGGGCGGCGGACACGGATCCGATGGAAACGGTGAGCCGCTTCCGGAACTCGTCAAGATCGGTCTTCGCGGAGAAGATTGCATCCGTCTGCGCATTGGCCATGGTTAGTGCGCGCTGGGCGGTATCCAGCGCGGATGCTGCGCGGGTGGCATCGGTGTCGATATGCGCGCCGGCCGTCTCCAACGCCGCGCGAGCGGACTCCAGCAGCTGTGCCGCGCGCTGCGGATTGTCCTGGAGGGAAGCGAGCATGGACTCGGGGTAGAGGCCCGCGATGCTGGAGAGTTCTTCCTTCGAGCGCTCCAGATCGGCGAGCTCCTCGATAAGGCGCTCGCGAGCGTCGGCAAGCTGGACGGGAAGCGATGAGCGCTTCTCGCGCTGTGCGGCAAACTCCTTGCGAGCGTCCTGCAGGGGCGGCAGGTTCTTGTCGAGGTCCTCCGTGATTGATGTGGCGAGACGACGCTTGGCGTGAGAATCAGGGGTTTGCTCGATCTGTTTGTGGGTGTCGAAGCCGCGTGCAATAGCCTCTTTCGCCGCCTCGAGGCGGCGTCCGTACTCTTCAGCCGCGGCGCTACCGAACTGGGCGCGAGCAAAGTTCCAGTCCTCTTCGGCGGCGCGCACCTGTTCCTCGGCCTCCGACAAGCGCCGCCGTGCTTCCGCGGCTGCCCTCAGGGCGTCGCGCCGTACGGTGTCCACGATCGGAGTGGGTTCCGTATCCACATCCACAGTTGGGGGTTCGCCGTATTCATATTCTCGCTGTTTGCGGATCCACACCCACAGGTTGGAGACAATGGCAATCACAATGACCGCGGATATGATGATGTTAGCGCCGCGATTCCTCTTTTCTTCTTCCTTCTTTTGCGCCTCGCGCCTTTTCTCCTCCTCTTGCCGCCTCTTGCTGTTCTCGGCAGCGTTGCGTGCCCTGAAGTCGTAGTCGCTGCGTAGAGAGATGATGAACGTGCGAGAGCCCGCCGCTGCCTCTTCAGGGGTCAGTGGGGTGGTTTTATGGTCTTTATGGGCGATGCGTAGCGCGCCGTCCAGCATCGGCCTGGTACTCGAATCTTTCGCTAGCTCCACACCCGCGCAGGAGGCGTTCGTGCCGTCCTCGTAGGCGACAACGTAGAGGATGCCCTTTTGTGCGCTGCGCGATTGCTTGAGGGTGGCCTTGCACCACGCTGATGGTTCCTGGCCGGAGAAGTTGGGAATGATGGCGACGTCGATGTACGTGGTGTATGTGGAATAAAACGATTTCGCTGGGGTCTCAATAGTTTCGCGTTGCTCGACGCTCAGAAAGCCGTCGGGATCGGTGACGTGTCCGCTCGTGGTGAGCGGCTCGGTCGCGTACGCCGGGGCGCCGCCGACCAGCAACGCGAGCATCGTGATGGCTGCGAAGCCCAGGCGTCGGATCCGTGACACGGTGCTTCCTGCTCGTCGATGAAGCGATAAACCTCTGCTGTGCGGCGCGATAGCGCTGGCAACACGCTGTATGGTGCGCTGCCGCCGCGCGATCGTTCTTAGTTTACGAGGAAATATGAGGAGCTGTGAGGGACTCGCTTACATTGCCCGAGGCCACAAGGATGCCGTGAGGTCCACAAACAAAGGAATTTGCGGGCCTCGCGGGTGGAACAAAACTCAGAAGCTGCCGGAGGCGGAGGACCAGCCGCCCGAGCCCCAGTCGGAGCTGCTCGAGCTCGAGCCCCAGTCGGAGCCGCCGCCGGAAGCGAAGGACCAGCCGGATCCGGACGACCTGGATCCGCTGTGGAAGGGATCGAAGCCGTCTCGGTGGTGCGAACCGGAATTCGAGAACAGGGTCGACCACAGGAGGAAGTCGCCCAAGGACGATCCCGTGTAGGACCCGTTGCCAGTGGTGGGCTGCCCCCACGAGCCACCGAAGTTCTGGATGGGGGTCGCCATGACGTTGTCGGCGAGGGCGCGCGCGTTCATTGCGTGCGACGACGCGGACTCGGGATCGTCCTCGAGCAACCGATGGGCGGTGCTGAGGGCGGCCTCGGCGTTGTTGAGGGTCGAACGCAGCTCCAGATCGATGGCTCCACGTCGGCCCTGCACGTAGCGCTGAGCCTGGGAGACTGCGGATTCAGCCAGCGAAATCTGCGCCTCAGCGGCCGCACGAGCCTTCTCGTAGGCCTCCTCCTTGGTGCGCAGCGGCTCGAGTGCCGCGTCCAGAGTGGCCTCGGACATGCGCAGGTGCTCGAGGGCTGCGAGCGGATCGCCCGTGTTCGCCAGGGCCGCCTGGGCCTCGGCGATGGCCGCGTGAGCGTCGGCCACCATCGGGTTAAACACAGCCGGATCCGTGTGCAGCTCGTTGACATCGGTGATGTCCGAGGAAATCGAGCTGATCGCCGCGACGAGGCGATCGCGGATCGCGTCCAGGTCGGACTTCGCCGAGAAGATCGCGTCGGTCTGGTGGTTGGCCATCGTCAGGGCGCGTAGGGCGGTGTCGAGGGCGCTCGCGGCGTGCGCGCGGTCGGTGGACGCGGATGCTTCCGCGGTGTCGAGCGCGGTGCGCGCCGAGGTGAGAAGGGCCGACGCCTGCTCCGGGTTGTCCTGGAGGGAGGCGAGCATCTGCGCAGGATAGAGCGCCGAAATGCTGGCCAGCTCTGACTTCGCGCGCTCCAGATCCGTCAGCTCTTCCGCGAGGCGCTCGCGGGCCTCGGCGATTCGCTCGGGGAGCGAGGCCTGCTCGGCGCGCTTCGTTGCGAACGACGCCTGGATGGCGCTGAGCGGGTTCATGTTGGCGCCCAGATCCCGCATGATCGCGGTGGCCAGGCGGAGCTGTTCGGCGGGCAGGGTCGCGGAGTTCATCTGCCCCTGGGCGCTGAAGCCACGCGAGACCGCCGCCTTCCCGGCTTCGATGGCTCGGGCGAATTCGTCCGTGGAGCTCAGGCCGAATTGCGCGCGCGCGTAGTTGAGTTCGTCCGTCGCGGTACGCACCTGCTCGTCTGCGGACAGGAGCTGTCGATTCGCTTCCTGAGCGGCACGCGCCGCGCTCTCGGCATCGACCTGTGCGGCCTGCTGGGCCGCGAGCCTGTTGCGACGCGACGAGCGCGCAACTCCGATGGCGACGGCAATGACGCCACCCACGAGCAGCAGGAACATGACGAACATGCCGAAAAGTGATCCGGTGTCGTCGTTGGTCGCGCCGGACGCGGTCGAGTGACTCGAGCTCGTGGAACTGGACGCCGAACTGGACGTACCGCTCACGAGGGTATTGACGAATGCGTTGACACCGTTGGCGACCGCGGAAGAGGTCAGAGGATTGGGCGTCAACTGGGCCTCGGATGCGCGCACGGCGTTCTGGAGAGAGGAACTCGAGGGGCCGTTGTAGGAGCACGCCGCGTCACGGCGCTGCGAGTATGCGATGACGTAGACGACGGTGCCGTTGGTCAGGGAGGAACGCTCGACGGTCTGCTTGCACCAGGAGTCTGCGTCCGTGCCCGAGAAGTTTGCGACCACGACGACCTTGACGGGTTTGCCCGAGGAGGCGGCCCTGCTCGTCGAGGACTCGATGGATGAGCGGTCGGCACTGGAGAGCCAGCTGTCGGGATCGGTGACCGAATCGCTGATGGACATGGGCGACGCTGCGAGCGCGGGAAGGCCCAGCGCAAGCAGTATCGCTGTGAGAACAGCGATGAGGCTGAAACGGCGGATTCGTGTCACGGGGTCCTCCTGCGATGTGGCGAACAGGTCAACATACACCATGTGCGCCGTGTGCGTCTAGCGTGTGACGCACCGCGGCATCGGTGATTGTTTCCGTGGGGTCAGTCTACGTGAAAGCTCGGATGGAATGGGGGCAGCGGTGCTGTTCGCTACAGGCGTCGGCCGCTTCCCCGCGCGCGGAGGAAGAGGGTCCTATGATAGGGAGAGCCCATAGGGGCTTTCAGACTATTGAGAGAAGGAGGGGACCATGCCCACCGGTAAAGTGAGGTTCTTCGACGCAGATCGCGGTTTTGGCTTCATTGCGGGAGATGACGGCGCTGATGTCTTCCTCCACTCGTCCGCGCTGCCGGCCGACCACGCCAACCCGCGAGTGGGCGCTCGCGTGGAGTATTCGGTGGCCGACGGACGAAAGGGACCGCAGGCTCTGAGCGTGCGTTTCCTCAAGGAGACAGCTTCCGTTGCCCGAGCCAAGCGCCGCAAGCCGCAGGCGATGGTGCCCGTCGTCGAGGACCTGATTAAGCTCCTCGACTCCTCGAGCGCCGCGCTGCGCCGCGGTTCCTACCCGGACAACGCGACCAAGATCGCGAAGGTGCTGCGCGCCGTCGCAGAGGAATTTGATGCCTAAGACTAATGCCCGCCTGCGGGCAGTGAAGAAGGACGCCGTCCTCGAGGCCGCCGTCGACGTCGCGCGCGCCGGTGCCGAGGCCGTCGCGCACCCGCGTCCCGTCGGCGAGCACGTCGGATTCGAGATGGTGTCGGAGCGCCTGGCTACCCACTATTTCGCGTCGACCGACGCGGGTTACGTGGGCTGGTGCTGGGCCGTGACCGTTGCCCGCGTGCCGCGCGGACGCGTCGCCACCGTGTGTGAAGTCGGTATGACCCCCCGTGAGGGTGCGCTTCTGGCCCCCGAGTGGGTTCCGTGGGAGGATCGCCTGCGTCCCTCGGATATTTCCCGCGACGACGTCCTGCCGTACAAGGCGGACGATGAGCGTCTTGTGCAGAGCTTCGAGGACACGAGCGTGGACCCGGACCTGCCGGTCGTGCGAGAGCTCGGCTTAGGGAGGGTGCGCGTCCTCTCGCCGGAAGGGCACAGCCAGGCCGCGAAGCGCTGGTACGAGTCGGAGCGCGGCCCGAAGTCCGGGCGTCGCCCGCGTAACACGTGTTCGACGTGCGGCTTCCTCGTGAAGATGGGCGGCGACATGCGCACGATGTTTGGCGTGTGTGCAAACGAGTGGGCCACCGACGACGGCGCTGTGGTCTCACTGGACCACACGTGCGGCTCCCACTCGGAGACCGACGTGCCCAAGAACGGCACCGCATGGCCCGTGCGTCCCTCGCGCGTGAACGAGGGGGCGCTCGACGCCGAGCCGATGCCGCGCGCATCGAACGAGGCGAAGAAGGACGAGGCCACGGTCGCCGAAGTGACGTCCGCCCAGGCCGAGGCCCCGACGGGTGAAGAACAGGAAGGCTAACCTTTCCTTCCGCTATAAACTGACAGAAAGCACCCGGGACTGAGCCCCGGGTGCTTTCTCAGCAAGTGGGCAAATGGTGAGTTTGTTTGCATGCGGGCGGCCGAACAGGCACGATTATCCGGTGAGCACACAAGAAAAGACCGCCCCGTCCCACGGCGGCTTCGCACAGTCACTTGATTCGTTCTTCCAGATTTCCAAGCGCGGCTCGACTATTAGTCACGAAATCCGCGGTGGAATTGTCACCTTCTTCGCGATGGCATACATCCTGGTCGTCAACCCGGCGATCCTGGGCAATGCCGTGCCCGAAGACGGCTCCATCACGACCCAGGGCATCGCAGCCGGCACCGCGCTCGTCGCGGGCATCATGACGATCCTCATGGGCGTTGTCGCGAACTACCCGCTGGCGCTCGCCGCAGGCCTCGGCCTCAACGCGGTCGTCGCCTTCACCCTGGTCCTTGGCGCCGGTCTCAGCTACGGCGAGGCCATGGGCATCATCGCCTGGGAAGGTATCCTCATCTTCCTGCTCGTCCTCACGGGCTTCCGTGAGGCTGTTTTCCGTGCGGTTCCCGCCGCCCTCAAGACCGCCATCACGGTGGGCCTGGGCCTCTTCGTCGCCCTCATCGGCCTCGTCAACGCGGGCATCGTGCGCACCGGCGCGACCCCCGTCCAGTTCGGCATCTCGGGTTCGCTCGACGGCTGGCCGGCGCTCATCTTCGTGTTCGGCCTGTTCCTCATGATGATCCTCTACGTGCGCAAGGTGAAGGGCGCGGTGCTGATCTCGATCATCGCCTCCACGATCCTCGCCGTCATCGTTCAGGCCTTCGCCCACCTCGATCGCATCTCCGAGACCAACCCGACCGGCTGGGGCCAGACCGTCCCCGAGCTCAAGGGCTCCCCGATTGCCGTTCCCGTCTTCGATACGCTCGGCAAGGTGGACCTCTTCGGCGGCTTCGGCAAGCTCGGCGTCGTCTCCGTGATCCTGCTGGTCTTCTCCCTCATGCTTGCAGACTTCTTCGACACGATGGGCACCATGGTGGCCGTCGGCGCCGAGGGCAACCTGCTCGACAAGGATGGCAACCCGCCCAAGACCCGCCAGATCCTGATCGTCGACTCCCTGGCCGCGGTGGCCGGCGGCGTCGGTGGCGTCTCCTCGAACACCTCCTACGTCGAGTCCGCCTCGGGCGTCGCCGAGGGTGCTCGCACTGGTCTGGCCTCCGTAGTCACCGGCATCCTGTTCCTGCTGTCGACCTTCCTGGCACCCCTCGTCGAGCTGGTCCCGACCGAGGCCGCCTCCACGGCCCTCGTGTTCGTCGGCTACCTCATGTTGACCCAGGTGACCGGCATCGACTGGGATTCCCCGGAGGTTGCGATCCCTGCCTTCATGACGATCGCGTTCATGCCCTTCGGTTACTCCGTGTCCGTCGGCATCGGCGTGGGCTTCGTGACCTATGCGGTCATCCAGCTCGTCAAGGGCAAGCCCGCCAAGGTGCACCCGCTCATGTGGCTGGTCGCCGGTCTCTTCATCATCTACTTCCTGATGGGCCCGATTCAGCGCCTCCTCGGCGTCGGCTGATTCGTCACGCTTCACGCCCTTCCCGCCCCGCCGGAGCCTTCCTCCGGCGGGGCGGTCGTATCCTGGGAAGGTGCACCGATGGGGCCGTCAGCGCCGCCAGCCCCTGCCTCGTCCAGTGCGCGAAGTGAGAGAGGGAGGAACGGCATGTCGGCAACGTTTGCATCCATGCGCTACGTGAACTACCGGTACTGGTTCGTCGCCTCCCTCATTGCGTCGACGGGCGTGTGGCTCCAGCGCGTCGCCCAGGATTGGTACGTCCTGACGGTCCTCACCGATCATGACGCGTCGCAGGTTGGCCTCGTGACGGCGCTTCAGTTCCTCCCCATCATCCTGTTCTCCGCGTGGGCGGGGGTCCTCGCGGATCGAATCCCGGGGCGCCGCCTCCTGCAGTGCACGCAGGTCGGCGTCGGCCTCGTGTCCCTCATCATCGGTATCGTCGTCCTGACGGGGACGGGTGAGCTCTGGCACCAGTACGTCCTCGCGTTCATCTCGGGGACGATCTCCGCCGTCGATACCCCGGCGCGTCAGGCCTTCGTGGGCGAGCTCGTGCCCCACGAGAAGATGGCGAACGCCGTTGCCCTGAACGCTACCTCCTTCCATACCGCCCGCCTGATTGGCCCGGCCTCTGCGGGCTTCTTCATCGACTGGTGGGGTATTGGTCCGGTCTTTCTGATCGATGCTGTCATGTTTATGGCCCCCGTCATCGCGCTAGCCCTCATGCGCGGAGACCAGCTCTATCCGCGCACCCTCGTGCCGCGCGCCCCGGGGCAGCTGCGCGAGTCCGTCGCGTACGTGCACAGCCGCACCGACATTCGCATCATCCTCGCGCTGATCTTCGTTGTGAGCGCGCTGGGTATGAACTTCCAGATGACGAGCGCCCTCATGGCGACGACGGTGTTCGGAAAGGCCGCCGGCTCTTTTGGCATCCTCTCAACGTTCATGGCGGTGGGGTCGATCCTCGGCTCCACGGGCGCCGCGCGCCGCGCTCCCCGCCTGCGCATCATCCTTATCGGCGCCGCCTTCTACGGGACCGCCGAGATTCTCCTGGCCCTGTCGCCCTCCTACTGGTGGTTCGCGCTCCTGTCGATCCCGACGGGTTTCGGCATGCTCACGATGAACACGAGCGCGAGCGCCCTCGTGCAGACGCGCACCGATCCCGACAAGCGCGGGCGCGTCATGGCCCTGTACTCCCTCGTGTTCCTCGGAGCGACGCCGATCGGGTCGCCGCTCATCGGATGGGTGGGCACGACGTTCGGCGCGCGCTGGTCCATCCTGGTCGGCGGCATCGCCTCCCTCGGCATCGCGCTTATCTGCGGAGCGTGGGCGATGATTCACTGGAAGGGGCGCGTCGTGCGCCGCCGCTCGTTCCCGTGGGTGGGCATCGAGGCGGATTCCTCCGTGGACGCGCCGCGTCGTTCGGTCGACCCGACCTGAGGGGCGTCGAGGGCGTTAGAGCACGCGCTCCAGGCAGTAGTCGATGCACGCCAGGAGAGCCTCGACGTCGTCGACCTCTACGCTCGGCCACGTTCCGATGCGCAGCTGGTTGGCGCCCACGCCGCGGTAGGCGCCGATGTCGACGATCCCCCTCGCGCGCAGGTGCGCGGCCAGCTCAGAGGCGTTCGCGGCCTCGTCGATCTCGATCGTGGCGGTCACGGGGGAGCGCCACGCCGGGTTGTCCACGAAGGGGCGTGCGGCCAGGTTCGCTTTGGCCCAGTCGTAGATGAGGGACGAGGCCTGGGCGCAGTGGGCGCTCACCGCGTCCATCCCGCCGCGCTCGAGGAGCCAGCGGACCTGGCGCTCCGCCATGATGATTGTTGCGAGCGCGGGAGTGTTGAGGGTCTGGTCCTTGCGTGAGTTGTCGATGGCGGCGGACAGGGAGAGGAACTGCGGGACCCATCGCCCGTCGGCGCTCTCCTCGACGCGGCGGGCGCGCTCGACGGCGGCGGGGGAGAGGACTGCGATCCACAGGCCGCCGTCGGACCCGAGGGCCTTTTGGAGGGAGAAGTAGTAGGCGTCGACCTGGGTGAGGTCGACGGGTGCAGCCCCCGCGATCGACGTGCCGTCCACGAGGGTGAGCGCGTCGGGTGCCTCGACTCGGTAGACGGGGGAGGTGACACCGGTGGAGGTCTCGTTGTGGGGGTAGGCGTAGACGTCGACGCCCTCTGAAGCTCCGCGCGGGGAGACGGTGACGAGAGATCCGTGTGCGGCCTCGTCAATGAGAGGGGCAGTGAGGTGAGGTGCGTGGGCGGCCTCGGAGGCGAACTTTGCGCCGAATGCGCCCCAGGAGCCGAACGTCGCGCGCGAAGAGATGAGGCACGCGCAGGCCACGTCCCAGAATGCGGAGGCGCCGCCGTTGCCCAGGACGACCTCGTAGTCGCTGGGGACCGACAGAAGGGTGCGCAGCCCGTCCTTCAGCGAGGCAACCACGTCTCGCACGGGGGCTGCGCGGTGGGAGGTGCCCATGAGGAGAGGGGCGGAGAGCGCCTCAATCTGTGCGGTGCGCACCTTGGAGGGGCCGCAGCCGAAGCGTCCGTCAGCGGGGATGAGGGCCTGGGGGATGTCGGGGAAAGCCACCATGGCAACAGCCTAGTCTTCTTGGGCAGGGTATTTCCATCACGTTCATTAATCGAATTGTCGTGAGGGCGCCCACGCCGACACGCCTGTTTTTCCGCATCAACGCGTCGTTGCTCTTGCGGGGAGGAAGGTGACCCTATTCTGTGTTTACTACCTGCCTGATGAAGGAGGCCGACGTGGCAGACCTGATCGACACCACCGAGATGTACCTCAAGACCATCCTTGAGCTCGAGGAGGATGGGGTCACCCCCCTGCGTGCGCGCATCGTCGACCGCCTGGGGCACTCCGGCCCGACGGTCTCGCAGACGGTCGCGCGCATGGAGCGCGATGGGCTGCTGCATGTTATGGGCGATCGTCGCCTCGAGCTGACTGACACTGGCCGGGCGCGCGCCACCGAGGTGCTGCGTAAGCATCGCCTGGCCGAGCGTCTCCTCCTTGACGTGATTGGCATGGACTGGGCGCAGGTGCACGACGAGGCGTGCCGCTGGGAACACGTGATGAGCGACGCCGTCGAGGCACGCCTGGAGGAGCTGCTCAGCAATACGTGCGTGGACCCCTACGGCAACCCTATGCCTGGCTATGCACCGCCGGAGGGCACCTATTCTGCCGAGCTGGCGGTGCGTTCGCTCGAGGCGGGGGCCCTCACGCTGGCGCGCATTGGCGAGCCGATTCAGGCGGACGCGGAGCTGCTTGGCTCCTTCGATGAGCTGGGCCTGCGTCCGGGTGCGCGAGTGGGCCTCTCTGCGCACGGTGACGTCGTGCGTGTCGCCGCTCTCGACGAGGCCGGCGAGGTTCGCGGTTACCTGACGATCCCGATGGCGCTGGCCGCGCACCTTTTCGTGCGGGATGAGTGAGCGCTGACGATTGACGAGGCCGGGGCGATAAGCCCCGGCTTTTGTCGTCTACGGGGTGTGTCTCGAATCTCGAAACGTGTGAGGGGGCCGGGTTTGTCCTGAGATTGCGGGACGCAAATGTCACGGAATGGTAACGATGAGGCTAGTCACTGTTACCAGAACGTGACATTGGCTGGGTGGTCAAGGTATAGTTGCTGTCGGTCATCAGACCGCCCGCCCATTCGGAACCCGAAGTGAGACGACGAATGGAGCGGAAAAATCGTCTCACGCGGGGAACCCAGATGTGGCTCCTTGAGTCTTGGGGTGAAGCTCGCACGCCGAGCCGGACCTCCCGTCCGAACCCGACAGCTAACCTCGCAGGGAAACAGGGAGAACATGAGTGAAGACTATTAAGCCTGCTCCGCGTCACCGCATGGCACGTCGCCCGCTGACCGATTCCGTGGTCGAGGGTGTGAACGTTTCCGGCGCCGCTCGTCCGATCGCTTTCGCGTCGGCCGCCGGTGTTGCGCTGACCGCGATTGCCGCCGGCGTTGCGAACGCCGCCCCGGCGACCCCCCAGTCTGAGCCGCAGAGCGCTGACCTCAACACGACGACCGTTGCCGTCGATGACGTGACCACCGTTGAGGTCCCGGACATTGAGTGGACCGCTGAAGAGGACGTCACCGCTTCTGCGACCGCTGAGGCCCCCGCGCCGGCCCCCGCCGCAGCGACCCCCGCCGCCGATCAGTCCGACTCGGCTGCTTCTCGCTCGGAGACCCGTTCCGACGCGACCTCCGATACCTCCGCCCGTCAGGCCAGCCTGAACGCGGCCGGCGGCAACATCGTCTCCGTCGCCCTCGGCCTGACCGGTATCCCCTACGTCTACGGTGGCGAGACCCTTGGTGGTCTTGACTGCTCCGGCCTGGTCAAGTACGCGTACGCGGCTGCTGGCATCAACCTGCCGCACTCCTCGTCCGCTCAGGCCGCTGGTGGCACCATCGTGTCCGACCCGCAGCCCGGCGACATCGTGTCCTACCCCGGTCACGTCGCCATCTACATCGGCGGCGGTCAGATGGTTGAGGCCACGGTGCCCGGCCGTCTCTCCCAGGTTTCGCCGGTCCGCGCTGGCGCCACCTACGTGCGCTACTGAGCCTGCGATACATAGCTGATGATCCCCGCAGCCCCTACGGGCTGCGGGGATCGCTGTTTGTGCTCGGTTTGGGCTTTCGTGGATCGTTAAAATGCGGCACAATATAAGTGACTGCCACCACGAGGAGGACATCATGAGTTCTACCGAAGTCATTCTGGTCGGTGTCGATGGCTCGACGGAGAGCCTTGCCGCCGTCAAATGGGCCGCTGATCGCGGCGCGCGCACCGGAGCGCGTATCCATTGCCTGTGCACCTACGCGCTGGCCTCGTACTCTGCGGCCGCCCTGGACGGCGGATACGCCGTCCTCGACGATGAGGCCCTGAAGGCGGGCGCCGAACAGGTCGTCGAGGAGGCAAAGGCCCTGGCTCGCGAACGCGGAGCGACGCATGTCTCGGGTTCGACCGAGCCCGGAGACCCGGCGGGGGTGCTCATCGACTTCTCCGCTGAGGTGGACATGATCGTCGTCGGTTCCCGCGGCGGCGGCGGATTCGCCGATCGTCTCCTGGGGACGGTCTCCTCCGCTCTGCCCGCTCACTCGAAGTGCCCCGTCGTCGTCGTTCCCCGCCACACCTCGGGCAAGAAATTCACGCCCGTCGAGCGCGTCGTCGTCGGTATCGACGGCACCGATCAGCCCTCGTGCGCGCTCAAGCGCGCGATCGGCGAGGCCCGCCTGTGGGATGCGCGCCTGACCGCGGTGTCCGCCGTGCCGATCGCGGTGGGCCCGTCCGTCATGACGTGGACCCCCACGGGCGTCGATCACTCGGCCCTGCTCGCGCAGGTGCGCGAGGGAATGGACGCCGCGATCGCCGCCGCCCTGGACGGCGATGACATGCACGTCTCCCGCCACGCCCTCGACGGCTCAGCGGCATCGCTGCTCATCGAGTTCTCCACCGCGGTCGACCTGGTGGTCGTCGGCACCCGCGGGCGCGGAGGGCTGGCCGGTGTGCTCCTCGGTTCTACGTCGCAGACGGTGCTCGGTCACTCGACCTGCCCGATCATGATCGTTCCCTCCGCCCACCTCGGGGATGCGGGAACGGCCGTGCACACCGAATGGGAGCGCCGCTAATCGCATACGTTCACGAGGCCGGGGTCCGAAGTGTGGGTACCCCGGCCTCGTCCGTGTGTGGAGGCAAATGTTCGCCGGGGTGAGGCTCCCCGCACGGCGACGCAGGGCAGCGGTGCGCGCACTTTGCTACAGTGGGCGCGGACAACTTGTCACGCCCTCGTAGCTCAGGGGATAGAGCACCGCTCTCCTAAAGCGGGTGTCGGACGTTCGAATCGTCTCGGGGGCACAGTAGAAGGACGCCATGCGCAACGCCCTTGGGTCTCTCGTGACCGTCGTGGCCGCCTTGTGTTGGGGCGCCTCCGGCGTCTCCGCCGACTACCTCATGGAGCTTCACGGCATCGATCTGACCCTCATCAGTTTCTTCCGTATGTTCGTCTCGGGCATCCTCGCCCTCGTTTACGTTCTCGCGCGCTCGCGCGGGGTATCCGCTCGTCATCGAGAATTGGTGTCCTCATCTCGCAACTGGCGAGACCTTGTGATCTACGCGATATTTGGGCTCGCGGCCTGTCAGATCACCTACATGGGGGTGATTCGCGCCTCGAACGCGGGCACCGGCACCGTCCTTGAGTACCTGGGCCTCATCCTCATCGTCGTCTGGGTGTGTCTCACCGACAGGCGATGGCCGCGTGCCTCCGAGGTGATCGCCATCGTCCTCGCCGTGACCGGCACCTTCCTGCTGTGCACGCACGGGTCGCTGGACTCCCTCGTTATCACGCCCACCGCGCTCGCCTGGGGAGCCGTCGCTGCGCTCACGCTCGCGACATACACACTGCTGCCCGCTCGGCTTATTGCGGCCTATGGCGTGGACGTCGTCGTGGCATACGGCCTCCTGATCGCCGGTGCGTGCGTCGGCCTGGTCGGTCGAGTGTGGCGTTTCCACATCACCTGGACGCCCGACGTCGTGCTCGCTATGTTCAGCGCCGTCGTCCTCGGCACCGCCGTCGCCTCCACCGCCTTCCTGTGGGGCGTGGACCGCATTGGGCCCGTCAAGGCCTCGCTCATCGGGAGCCTCGAGCCCATCGCCGCGACCGCCTTTTCCGCCCTCGTCATGGGAAGCTCCTACACGGGCATCGACATCGCCGGTATGGCCCTCATCGTCGGCGCCGTTGTGACCATTTCCGTTGTCGACCTCCTCCGGGCGCGCCGCGTCACACAATAGGGCGGTGCTGCCGTAGGGTTAAAACGTGGTTCCTAGTATCTTTTCGCGCCGTTCCGCCCCTGAGCCCGAGGCCCCCGAGGCTTCGTCCACCTCGACGCACCCGACCACCCTCGTCGGCTCTGCGCGCGAGAAGTGGCGCTCACGTCTCGACCAGGACATCGCCGCAGACTCCACGTCTCTGCCGACGCTGTCCCTGTCCGGCGCGCACCCCGGAGGTCTCGCCCAGCTCTACACGGAACACCCGGTGCGCCTGAGCCTCCTCATCCGCGAACCCATCGCCCTGGGCCGCGCCCTCGAGCGCGCCCGGTCCATCATCGCACGCTCCGAGCAGCGTGCCTCCGCGCACGGTACAGGCCCCATCCACCTGGGAATCGGCACGGCCTCGTGGCGCAACGGAACCGACGCCGTCACCGTCCCCGCCCTGCTGCGCCCCGTGCGCCTCGTGCGTCGCGACGACGACGTGCTCATCGCGCTCGGACGCGGCGGCCTGCTCGCTCCCGAACTGGCCGAGGCACTGCGCAGCCACGGCCTCAACCTGGACGGGGACACGATCCTCGCCCAGGCCAGCGGAGCCCACGGGTTCTCCTCCTCGCAGGCGATGGCCGCCCTGCGTGATGCCTGCGCCGCCCTGCCGCGCTTCGAGGTCCGCGACGACGTCGTCATTGGCCTGTTCTGCCACCCGGCCGGCGCCCTCGCCGCCAGCCTGGCCGAGGACGTGACAGCCCTCGAGGACTCTCAGGTGATCCGCGCGCTCGCGGGCGACCAGGACGCGCGCAACGACCTGCGCTCCGAGGCTCCGGTCCCCAACCCCGCCGACCGTGACCCGTGGGCAGAAAAGGGCGTCGGCGACCTGATTCCCTCCCAGCAGGACGCGGTCGAGGCCGCCTCCGACGGTCGAAGCGTCTTCATCGACATCCCCGCGCACAGTGACGACGCCTCCGTCGTCGCGGCCATCCTCGCGGACGCGGCCGCCACCGGTCGGTCGGTCCTGCACGTGTCGACCTCCCCGTCACGTTCGATCGCCGCCTACACGCGCCTGGCCGATCTGGGCCTCGCCGACATCGTCGCTAACATCGACGGCTATTCCGACGCGCGTAAGACCCTCGCCGCGCGCGTGAGCGCCGCAATGGAGGACACCTCGCCCGTCGTCGACCAGGCAAGCGTTGACGAGATGCGTGCCCGCCTGCGTCAGGTGCGCGGCCAATTGGCCTCGTACGTGGCCGAGCTCCACCAGCCCTACGGCCGCTTTGGCGTGTGTGCGGCCGACGCGCTGCGTGCTCTCACGGACCTAACGAGCGGCGAGAATGCGCCCACGACCCGCGTGCGTCTGGACGAAAAGACCCTCTACGAGATTGCGGTCGATCAGGGTGAGAGCGCCCGCGCCCTGCTGCGTGAGGCCCTGGCGTCTGGGACCCTCAAGGGCTCCGCCTCCTCCGCGTGGGGCAACGCCGTCCTGACCTCCGACGAACAGGCCTCCGACGTGCTGTTGCGCGTCGACCGCCTCTCTAAGACCCTGCCCGAGCTGCGCGTGCGCATCGCGGCTGTCGCCGGGGAGGCCGGCATCAAGCCCGCCGGCACGCTCGCCCAGTGGGACCGCCAGCTCGCCATGTTCGACGGCATCGCCGACGTCCTCGACGTATTCCTGCCCCGCGTGTTCGAACGCAGCGCCGCCGACATGGTGATCGCAACCGCGCCCAAGCAGTGGCGCAAGGACCACGATATTTCGATGGGCCGCTCCGAGCGCAACCGCCTCGTCAAGCAGGCCCAGGACCTCGTGCGCCCGGGCGTGCACGTTCCCGACCTGCACCGTGCCCTCATTCGTGTCCAGGAGCGCCGCGACGCGTGGTGCGCGGTCTGCGGCGACGACTCGTGGCCCATCCTCCCCGCGAAGATCGGCGAGATTTCGGCCCTGACGGACGCCGTGCGTGATGACCTTGACGCCATCGCCCCCGTGTTCGCGGCCGAGGAGCCGGACCTGGTGGGCACCCACCTGCAGCGCCTGACGACCCTCATCGAACGCTGGGCCGGCGACACGTCCGCCGCTCGCGAGGTGCCCGCGCGCCTTCAGATGCGCGAGCGCCTGGCCGCTCACGGTCTCGACAAGCTCGCCCTGGACCTCGCCGATCGCGAGGTTGAAGACGCCGCGATCGACACCGAGCTCGATCTTGCGTGGTGGGCCTCGCTGCTGCGCGCCATGCTCGCCTCCCAGCCCGCGCTCGGCGGGGTGGACCCTGCCTCCCTCGAGGACCTGGTGCGTGAGGGCTGCGAGCTTGATGAGGCTCAGGTGGCTTCGCTCATCCCGCAGGTCATCACGGGCGTGCGCCGAATCCGCACGAACGCCCTGGCGGCCCGACCCAGCCAGTACGAGGAGCTGCACGACCTGCTCGTCGACGGAACGGCTCCCTCCGACCTGGACCTGCTCACGTCGTACCCGCTCGTGCGCCACCTGCTGCCCGTCCTCATGACGGTGCCTGCGATGGTTCCGGCCCTTGCGCCGACGGGACGTACCGTGGACGTCGTTGTCCTGGACGGCGCTGACGGCCTGCCGCTCGCCGAGCTGGCACCCATTATCGCGCGTGGCCACCAGCTGGTCGTGATCGACGATCTGACCGGCGCCTCGGAAAGCGGCGCGACCCGCGAGCTGGCGGGCGTCCTGCCGGTTGTGCGCGTCGAGCCCGGTCCGCGCCGCCTCAACGATCAGGTCGCCCTGCTGCTCGCCCGCTACGGCTACGAGCACGCCGGTATCCCCGTCCCGTGGACCGCCGCGAACGCGCCCGTGTCCGCCCGCTGGGTGGAGGCGACGGGCATGCCCGCGCCCGGTGCGCACGCGATCGAGTCGACCGCCGCCGAGGTGCGCGCAGTTGTCGACGCCGTCATCGAACACGCGGTCGAGGCCCCGGAGCGTTCCCTCGCGGTCGTCGCTCTGTCCGAGCGGCACGCGCAGCGCATCCGCGAGGCCCTGGAGAGCGTGAAGGCCGACGAGCCCGGCCTGGCCTCGTTCTTCGATCCCGCGACCCCGGAGCCCTTCGTTGTCGTCGGCCCCGATGAGGTGGCTGGCCTGACCCGCGAATCGCTCATCCTGTCCGTCGGGTTCGCGAAGACCCCGCACGGGCGGGTCATTCACGACTTCGGCGTCCTGTCGAGCGAGGAGGGTGCGGACGCGCTCGCCGAGGTCCTGCGCGTCGTACGCGGCGACCTGACGCTTGTTTCCGCCCTGCACAGCGCGGAGATTGACCGTGACCGCCTGGGCCACGAGGGCTCGCGTATGCTCGTCGACCTCCTGGAGATTGCTGAAGGCCACGCGGGCGAGGGCATGGACGCCTGGCCCGTCCTGGCCGGCGAACCGGATCGCCTGCTCGTCGACCTTGCCGAGCGCCTGTACTCGCGCGGCCTCGAGGTTGTCGCGAACGTCGGTATCCCCGGCGGCATGCGGATCCCGCTCGCGATCGGTCACCCGGAGTCTCCGGGGCGCCTGCTCCTCGCGGTGCTCACGGATGACGAGGAGTACCTGGCGGAACGCAGCCAGCGCGTGCGCGACCGCGCCCGTCCCCGCTGGCTCGAAGCCCAGGGCTGGGCGGTCTACACCGCCCTGTCGATGCCGCTGTTTATCGACCCCGACAAGGAGGCATCGCTCGTCGTCGATGCCGTCCTGGATGCGCTTGAGAAGCTGCGCGCCACCGACGACGAGCCCGTCGTCGAGGTCCCCGAACGCATCGCCGATGACGAGGCCGCGGACGAGCGCGTGGAAGAGCGCGCGGAAGAGGCTTCCTCCGGTGACGGTGACGAGGGGGCGGACGAGGCTGAGGACTCCTCGGACGCCTCGGCCCCGCGTATGCCGATGCTGGACGACGGCCTCGACGAGGAATCCAAGCGCCGCAAGAAGGCCGACGAGGACACCACCGGCATGCTGCTGGCGATCAAGCGCAAGGAGCGCGCCTCCGAGGAGAACCGTGGGCCTCGCCCCGCGATCGCCAAGGGCCTGCCGCTGGCCGCCTACTCCGACGACCAGCTCGACGAGATGGCCGCCTGGGTGCGTTCCGACGGCGTCGAGCGCACCGACCTGGAGACCGCCGAAGAGCTGCGCGAGGCCCTGGGTATCACGCGACGTGGCTTCCAGTCCGACGCGGTCCTAGGCAACGTCGTGCGCCGCACGAAGCCCGCGGCCAGCGCGCACGAATCTGACGAGGCTTCGGCCTCCGATGACGCACAGCTGGAGGAATCCTCCGATGAGTGAGACGACGCCGCGCAAGCGTCGCCGCGTCGCCCGCTACGTGTCCGACGTAGACCGCCGCCTTATCGAGGAGGGCCTGCCGCCCTCCTGGGAGGATCGTGTGCGACCCGAGGACACACGCCCCGGTTCCATGGCTGATGCCCCCGACCGGGGCGATGGGGCCAACGACGCGCGGCTGCTCGAGAACGTGCCTCCGCATGCGCAGGTGCGGGCGTAGGGGTTGGTGCGTGAGCGCGAGTTCTCTTCGCTGGAGCGGCGCTCTCGTGTTGTGCTGATACAAAAAGGCGGGGCCGATGCGATTGCATCGGCCCCGCCTTCGTCCCTCACGAGGAGGGATCAGATGCTCAGTGGCGCGGCGTGCCCTGGGCGAGGGCGTCGCGGATCTCCGTGAGGAGCTTGACCTCGTCGCTCTCTTCCTTGTTGGCCTCGGCCTCGGCCTCATCGGCGGCGGCCTGCTTCTTCATGCGCTCGTTGAGGGCGTTCATCGGGACGATGATGCACAGGTAGAGCGCGATGGCCATGAGCAGGAAGTTGATGACCGCGGTGATCAGGACGCCGAACTTCACGTCGGTACCGTTCAGGGTGAGGATGAAGGCGTCGGAGAAGTCGGGCTTGCCGATGACAGCGGCGATGAGGGGGTTGATGATGCCGTCGACGAGGGCGTCGACGATGTTCTTGAAGGCGGCACCGATGATGACACCGACGGCGAGCTCGATGACGTTACCGCGAGAGATGAACTCCTTGAATCCCTGAATCATGTTGTCTCCTGTGAGAGTGGCCGGGTGAGCCGGCAAGTCTGAAGTGCCAAAGTAGTTCGGCGTGGCGGTCCGGTGCCGCCGGGGAGCGCGCTCCCTGCTGGCGCTCCTTCATAGACCCTCACCCTAGTGTGGACTAAGGTCGCACGACAGTGCTTAGGAGGTAATCTTCATCGCATTTTTTGCAATTCGGTCAGTGAGGTGCGGATTTAGGCCGAAAAGTCCGCTGTGAGAGGTATGTGACAAATGGGTGCTGGCGTTGTGCTTAACAGGAAAAACCCCGAAAAAGGCTTATCGGAGGTTGATTGCCATCGTCCGTGTCGGCGTCACAATTCCGTCGACGGGAACGTCGTGAGGCTCCGCAGGAATTATCTCGGCCTCCAGTACCTCGTCGTCGAAAATCACCGCAACGACCGGGGTGCCGGGGGAGCGGTGCGTGAGCGCGCGGTCGTACCAGCCTCCTCCCTGGCCGAGGCGAGTCCCGTCCGCGGACGCAGCGAGCGCCGGAATGACGATCAGATCCGCCTCCTTGAGCGACTCCGCGCCCAGCACCTCACCGCTCGGCTGAGCGGGTGGTCGCCCGAGCGTCACCAACGCCTGGCCCGGCTCCCACAGTCCCCAGCGCGGTACGCCGAGGGGAGCCCCGGCCTCGTCGAGGAGGACCGGGAGGAGCGCACGTTCAAATAGCCCGAGCGCAAGGGACATGTCGGGCTCGAGGGGGGTGGGGATGAACAGTGCGGGCAGGGTGACTGCGCCCATTGACGAGGCCAGGGTGCGAATCTGGTGAGCGAGCCCTTCCGCTTCGGTGCGGTCGCGCACCGGAATTGGGGACTGGTTGAATTCTGGGGCTAACGGGGCTTCGATCGTGGACGTGCCCGCGCGCCGGGCGCGGCGCCTGATACGCACCTCCGCGCGGAGAGTTGTTTTTGTGGCCATCGTCTCCCTCTCGGGCGTTTTCTTCGCTACTCTGTGAAGTATGTCAGATAGAAACCAGCCAGTAGTGCACGCTGTCGTTCCCTCGGCCGGTCGCGGAACCCGCTTCCTGCCCATCACGAAGTCCGTGCCCAAGGAAATGTTGCCCGTCGTCGACCGTCCCTCGATCGAGTACATCGTGCGCGAGGCCACGGATGCCGGCATCGAAGACATCCTCTTCGTGACCCGCGCCGGCAAGCAGTCGATCGAAGACTACTTCGACGCCGAACCCGGCCTCGAGGCCGACTTGGAGAAGGCCGGCAAGGAGAAGGCCCTCGAATACGTCAACGAGTACAAGAGGTACGCGCGCGTCCACTCCGTGCGCCAGGGCCACCCCCTCGGCCTCGGTCACGCGATCCTGCAGGCCAAGTCCCACGTGGGCGACGCCCCCTGCGCGGTCCTGCTGCCCGACGACCTCATGGAGCCCGGCTCGCAGCTGCTGCGCAAGATGATCCAGGTGCGCGCCGCCCTGGGCGGCACCGTCGTCGCCCTGCTGAAGGTCACCCCCGAGCAGGCTACCGCCTACGCGTCGACCGCCGTCGAGGTCCTGCCGATCCCCGAGGGCGTCGACCTCGAAGAAGGCCAGCTCATGCGCATTACCGACGTCACCGAGAAGCCCCCGCTCGAAGAGGTCAAGTCCGAGTACGCGGTCGTCGGTCGCTACCTGCTCGACCCGGCCGTGTTCGCGGCCCTCGAGAACATCGAACCGGGCGCCGGTGGTGAGTATCAGCTCACAGATGGGTACGCGCGCATGATCGACCTCCCCGAAGAAGAGGGTGGAGGGTTGTACGGTGTAGTCATCGACGAGCGACGCTTCGACACCGGGGACAAACTCGGCTACCTCGAAGCTAACGTCACGCTCGCCCTTGAGGACCCGGCGCTTGGAGCGGAACTCAAGGAGTTCCTGCGCTCCAAGCTTGAGGACTAACAACTATGCGAAGCGTTGCCGACTTCTACCAGGACTGCATGGCCGTTGCCCACGCGCTGCCGCCGCTCGACGTTCAGCTCGCTGACGCGGTCAGCTGCGTGCTCGCAGAGGACGTGCAGGCCCCCTTCAACCTCCCGGTCGCCGACCTGTCGGCGTGCGACGGATACGCCGTTCGCATCCGTGACTGTGAGGGAGCCACCCTGGAGTCGCCGGTGACGCTTCCCGTCACCGAGGAGATCCGCGCTGGCGCTGTCGATCCGGCTGCCCTCGTGCCCGGCACCGCGATCCGCATCGCGTCCGGCGCGCCCATGCCCTCCGGCGCCGAGGCCGTGGTCTCTCTCGAGTTCACGGATCACGGCATCGCCCAGGTCGCCCTGCGGACCGCCCCCGCCCATGGCGAGAACATTCGCCGCCGCGCCGAGGACGTTGCGCAGGGCGACACGGTGCTGCGCTCCGGCACGCGTATCGGTGCCCGCCAGATGGCCCTCCTCGCCGGCGTGGGCCGCGACCGTGTGCTGGTCCACCCGCGCCCGCGCGTCGTCATCATCTCGATCGGTGACGAGATCGTCGAGCCCGGCGGCGAGGCCCGCCCCGGCACCGTCTTCGACGCGAACGGTCACGCCCTGTCGACCGCGGTCGCTGACGCCGGTGCACAGACCTTCCGTGTCGCCGCCGTCCCGGACGAGCGCGCTCGCCTGCGCGAGACCATCGAAGACCAGCTGGTCCGCGCGGACCTGATCCTGACGACCGGCGGCATCTCCTACGGCAGCGGCGACACCGTCCGTGAGGTCCTCGGTGTGCTCGGAACGGTCCGCTTCGACAACGTCGCCGCCTGGCCCGGCCACATCATGGGTGTGGGTACCGTCGGTGCCGAGGATGGCCAGCCCGGCACGCCCATCGTCTGCCTTCCCGGCGACCCCGTCTCCGCCCAGGTCTGCTTCGAGGTGTTCGTCCGCCCCGCGCTGCGCCACATGCAGGGCTGGACCGCCGTTAACCGCCCCGTCGTGCGCGCCGCTATCGACCGCTCCTGGTACTCTCCGCGAGGCCGCCGCGAGTTCGTGCGCGTGCGCCTCACCGGCTCCCCCCGCTCCGGGTACAATGCCGCCGTCATGGGCACCCCGGCCTCGCTGTTGCTGTCCGCGCTCGCGGATTCCAACGCTCTCGCGGTCGTCCCCGAGGACGTGACGACGGTGCGCGCGGGTGACCGCCTGCAGTGCCTGGTCCTCGAATGAAATGTTTCTTCCGGCGTCGCCGGTGCGTGTGGGGCCGCGACATTGAGATGCTCACGCTGCGCGTGGCCGACCCGGTCGGCCGCGGCTTCCTGCGCAGCGGCACCGAGCCGAATCCGCGCCCGCGCGAGCTCGTCGTGCGTCCCGTGAGCGGCGAGGAGCACCGCGCCCTCGATACCGTGCGCCGCACCGACGGGCACTGGCTGCGCCCGTGGGAGGCGACCCTGCCCCCGGACACGCTCGAACACATTCCGACGTTTTCGCAGTACATGCGTCGTGCCGATCGAGACCATCGCGAGGGGACCGGCCTGATCTTCGGCGTCCAGATCGATGGGCGCTTCGTCGGCCAGTTCTCCGTCTCCAACGTGCACTGGGGTGCGATGTCGACGGGCATGCTTGGCTACTGGATCGTCTCCGAATGGTCGGGGCGAGGTCTGGGATCCCTGGTAGCGGCGCTCGTCCTCGACCTCGTCGTCGGCGAGCTTGGCCTGCACCGCGTCGAGGTGTGCGTGCGCCCCGAAAACGAGCGTTCCCTCGGCGTGTGCCGAGGCCTCGGCCTCGAGGAGGAAGGGCTGCGTCCGCGCTTCATGCACATCGGTGGGCAGTGGGCGGACCATATCGCGTTCTTTATTGATGCTGAGTCCCTGCCTGAGGGTGGCCTCGTGCGACGTCGGTGGGGTCGGTCCGCGATCGACTGAGCCAGCCGGCTTCCGTGGGTGCGAGATGATGCATGTGAGGCAGATGTTACAGGTGTGATACCTGTGGTTACTTCTCTTTTTACCGAAAGGTTTGAGAGCCCGACACGCGCCCATTGCACAAAGCCCAGCGCCACAAACGCCCGTACTTTGTGAGGGTGGAGATTGGTGGACTCGTCATTGCAGCGATATTCGTCGCGCTCATCGCGACAGTACCGTCGCTCGTTGCACGCAGGACAGCAATCGTCCAGTCTCGAGAAATTGACCGTTTCTCTCCGAGGCTGCGCATGATCCACACGAATGAGCCAGAATTAGACACATGTGACCACGCCTGCGGAACCATCCTGGCGCGGTGCGCATTGACGAGCGGAGGCAGCATGCACCAGGGCACCACGGGGCGCACGCGTCCCGTTATCGACCGTCGCAACAACAAGGCGGTCCGTGAGATCGCGAAGCTGCGCGCCCGCCGCGCCGCCCGTCTCGCCGCCGAAAGCGCAGCCGGACGCCGCCGCATGGTCGTCACCGGCGTGTGTGCGCTCGCAACCGTCGCGCTCGGCATCGTCATCGCTGCTACCTCCATCGCGTGGGCGTGGAGCGCGATTCCGGTCGCCGCACTCGTCGCTTCCCTGGCTACCTCCCGCGTCGCCGCCGTGCGCTCCCAGCGTGCCTCCGAACGCGAACTCGAGCTGTTGACCAAGCTTCGTGGCGACGTGCGCGGCGCTGGACGCGCGACCGCTGCCGCACCTGCGGAGCCTTCGGCACCGTCTTCCTCGTCGAAGGAGGTTGCCGAGGCGACCGAGGTCTCGGAACCCCAGACCGGCTCCGTCCCCTCCCTTGTCTTCAACGTCGAGGTGCCCGAGGTCGTTGAGGTCGCTGACACCCCGGCCCGTGCCTGGACCGTCGCGCCGATCCCCGCACCCACCTACGCCTCGCGCGAGCGCGTGCGCGGCCGCATCGTCCACGCCGACACCGACCTGCGCGGCATCCCTCGCATCGCTGCCGCAGTCCCGGCCCGCCCGATCGCCCAGACCGCCCAGGTTGGAGCCCGCTCCACCGCCGAGGTCGTCGCCGATCAGGCCGTCGCCCTGGACCTGGATGCCGTCCTGGACGCGCGACGCGCCCAATAGGGGACCTTTCAGCCGCTGATGCCGCGCCGCGGGCCTTCGGGCTCGCGGCGCGGTCGTATGCCGGGGCTGATGGCGGGGTTGCATACAGGAGGGTTGATGGCGGGGTTGCGTGCGGGGGCTGATGGAAGGGTTGCATGCGGGCGCTGAAAAACGGTTGTCGCCGACAAGGGTGTGAGTCCTCGCGGTTGCCAGCTTCATCGTCGTCTATTGGTCCGGAGCGTTCCCAGTCCGGTGCGTCGTACGCGAGCACGTTCCTGCGTAATACGTAGCGTCTGGACGCTGTGCTGGCGCTGCCCATTCATCGAGCCTCATGCGTGTTCCGCAGTGTTGGGTAACGGCGTGGCGTAGTGTTGGGTAACGGCGTGGCGTAGACCGGCGAATCGCTGCGTTTCTTCCTATCCGTGGTGTCCCGCACGTGGTCGTGGTCGGCTTGCGTCGCTGATCGCCATGGTGCTAAGCTGTTCGAGTCCTTGGGGCTATGGCGCAGTTGGTAGCGCGTCTCGTTCGCAATGAGAAGGTCGGGGGTTCGAATCCCCCTAGCTCCACCACAGGCCGACATCCGATCGCGGATGTCGGTTTTTTGTATGCCTGGGCGCGTTCGTGCGGTGCCTGTTGTCGTGTTGGGGTTATAGGACAAAACGTGTTGGTTTTATGGTGACTTTTCGGCTTTTTGTTGCGGAAAAATCGGTATTGAAGTTGGCGGGAGCCAACTTGAAGGATGGACAAAACGTGTTGGTTTTGTAGCGACTTTTTGGCTTGCTGGTGCGGGAAAATCAACATTGAAGGTGGTTGTTTCATCGTGGGGGTATGAATACCCCCAAATGTCCGGCGTGCGGGCGAGTGATGACCAGGTATGGGCACTCAGCGTCAGGGGCGCAGCGATGGCGCTGCTCCCTGTGCGATATCAGCCAGGTCAGCCGCATTAATTCCACGGCGAAGCATCTTGATGAGTTCTTGGCCTGGCTGCTCAGTCGGCGCCGTTAGGCGGATTTGCCTGGCGGGGGCCGCTCGTTTCGTAGGCGTTGTGAGCCGTTGTGGCAGTTATGGCCGTTTAGCCCGATCGTCGATGAGGTTCATGAGGTCATCTTCGTTGACGGTATTCACCTGGGCCGAGGCGCCGTTGTTCTCATCGCTCAAACTCCCGATTGCGTGCTGGGTTGGTACGCGGCTAGGAGTGAGAATTCCCGTGCCTGGGGCGCGCTCATGAGCCGGATCGCGCCACCGGCCCTGGTTGTCACTGACGGGGGCAGTGGGTTCGCGAAAGCCTGCAAGAGAATCTGGCCGACTACGCGTGTGCAACGCTGCACCTTTCATGCGTATTGCCGTATTCGCCAAGCCACTACGACGCGCCCCAAACTGGCGGCCTCACAAGGTTTATACGCTCTTGGGCAACAACTCTTGCACGTGGAGGGCCGAGAAGATGCTCAGGAATGGATAGGCGCCTACCAGGACTGGTGCGCGCGCTGGAAGGACTTCTTGGAGGAGAAAACACGCAGGCTTGACGGGGGATGGGAATACACCCACGAGAGGTTTGTTCGGGCTCGTAACAGCCTCAACAAGCTCATCAGGCAAGGTCTGTTGTTCACGTACCTGGACCCCACCTGGTCCCATCAGATGCCCGCGATGACCAACCAGATCGAAAGCACGAACGCCCAATTACGCCAGATGCTGCGCGACCACCGCGGCATGCGCCTGACCCGACGCATGAAAGCAGTGTTTTGGTGGTGCTACACCCACTCTGCGCACCCACAGCCAGCAGCCCGCATCCTCGCCACCATGCCCACCGACGCAACCCTCGAAAATGCCTGGTACCACGCCAGCCAAACCCACCAAGCCACCGCCATCATCCCCGGCTGGGGCGACGCAATCTGCTTCAACGAACTCCACCACACCACCCCCTACCACAACACCTGGGACTAACCCCTCAACCAGCACGTTTTGTCCTATAACCCGAAACTGAAGGCGGTGGTCACCCAAAACATCGACGGCCTCCACCAGGCCGCGGGCTCCAAGCGCGTGCTCGAGCTCCACGGGAACTGGACGAGGCTGGAGTGCACGGGGTGCGGCGCGCGCTCCACCATCGACGACTTCGACGAGGCCCGGGCCGGGCGCGTGCCCCACTGCCCGTCGTGCTCCGCCGTGGTGCGCCCGGACATCGTGTTCTACGGCGAGGCTCTGGACCCGGCGACGCTGGAGGGGGCCGTCCTGGCCATAGCGGGGGGCGGACATGCTGATCGTGGGCGGCACGTCGTTGGCGGTCTACCCGGCGGCCGGGCTCATCGACTACTACCAGGGCGGGCGCCTCGTCCTCATGAACGCGACGCCCACCCCCTACGACGGGCGCGCCGACCTGATCATCCGCGAGCCCATCGGCCGCGTCTTCGCGCAGATCCAGGGGCACGTGTGAGCAGGCGCCACAGTGTGGCCAGAGTAAGTGGCGGCGTGAGGCAGTTTCGCACCCGGTGCCCACAGCGCTGACTCACGCAACAGCACCCGCTCGCCCCACTGCGCCGCCAGCGCCCATCGATAGGCCCTGGGCGGCGGGACATCACACGGATCAGCCCGCCGCCCTTGGGATTCTGGGACGCCCCGAGCCGCGGCCTACTGCTACCCCTCCTTCCCGTCGTCCATCTTGCCGTCGTCCATCTTGCCGTCGTCCATCTTGCCGTCGTCCATCCCCCCCTTCATGCCATCGCCCGACATCGAGTTCTCCATCTTCGTGTCCTGCGTCATCGACGGCGACGACGGGTTCTCCATCTTGTCGTTGGCGGAGTTCCCACAGGCCGCCAAACCAGCGGCGAAGACGACGGACAGGGCGGCTGCCAGAGCCGCGCGGCGAATACTCATTGCGTGATTCCTTCTGTTGACGGGCGCTCCGTTAGCGCCTTCACCCTCCTATTCGGCGCGAACAGCGCCACGGATCACCCAGTCATTAGTGACATACAACACATGACATCCGCTGATCCACGACTGCGACTGCGACGAATCAGGAGTAGCACCACACGAAAGGAGCATCATGACAACCCTGGTCCTCATCGGATTCCTCGGTGGCCTCATCACGGGCATCTCCCCGTGCATCCTCCCCGTCCTCCCCGTCATCTTCATGGCGGGTGGCGCCGCTTCGGCGCGCCCCTCCCTTTCCTTCGCTGTTGCTCCGGGCACCGGCATCTCCCTCGGGGGGACTTCCGGCGCACAGGAAGACCACCGCGCGACACGGCCAGTGCCCCGCGCCCCCTCGAAATGGCGGCCCTACCAGGTCGTCGCGGGACTGGTCCTCAGCTTCACAGCATTCACGCTGCTCGGCTCGACACTGCTCACGGCGCTCCACCTGCCCCAGGACTTCATCCGGTGGGCCGGGGTGGTCCTGCTGGTCCTCATCGGTGTGGGCATGATCGTCCCACGGTTCATGCACGTCCTGGAGAAGCCCTTCGCCGTGTTCTCCAAGGCCGGTAGGCGCACGGGGACCAACGGCTTCGGCCTGGGCATCGTCCTCGGCGCCGCCTACGTGCCCTGCGCGGGACCCGTACTGGCGGCGGTGATCGTCGCCGGCTCCACCGGCCGCATCGGGGCCGACACCGTGGCCCTGGCGCTCTCCTTCGCCGCGGGCACAGCGATCCCCCTCCTGGCCTTCGCCCTAGCGGGGCGCCGCCTC